>Ga0181347_1000169_pt1 | contig 21597 bp, 24 predicted proteins | sample Su13VDMM110SN_FD_130102 | JGI IMG/M metagenome (GOLD analysis project Ga0181347, IMG submission 130102) | Freshwater viral communities from Lake Michigan, USA - Su13.VD.MM110.S.N | ecosystem: Environmental > Aquatic > Freshwater > Lake | place: USA: Michigan | collected 2013-07-16
ATGTTTTTTGTTGAAGATTTATACAATACTTTAAGAGGTTCTCAATACTTTGAATTAATGACGAAAGAAGCAAAGCGAAATTTTAACGAAAAGAAATTTAATATAATGTTAGATGAAAACTTGTTTTTGAAAGCAATTATCAAACCACGAAAGGCAACTTACAAGAAAGTTCAACAAACGAAACCTTTTATAGTAGGGTATAAACTAATTGTTGAAAAAAAGGATGAACTGGATGAAGAAACCGATGAAGAAAGTTTGGATTTGTAAAATCTTGAAATCTATACTTTTATAAATATAATTCATATTTATAAAAATAATATCTAATTCTATTATAAATGCCTACGCCAATTGATAAAGTGTTGTATGAAAAGGTAAAGAAATATGCCGATAGTGTATATTCAAAACCAAGTGCTTACAAAAGCGGATTTATTGTAAAAACTTATAAGGAAAATGGTGGTAAATATTTAGATGATGATAAACCCAAGAATTTGGAAAGATGGTATCAAGAAAAATGGGCGGATATTGGAAACAAAGATTATCCTGTATATAGACCAACTATTCGTGTGAATAAGGAAACGCCATTAACCGCAAGTGAAATAGACCCGCAAAACGCAAAGAAACAAATTGCGTTAAAACAGAAAATAAAAGGAACTGCTAATTTACCGCCTTTTAAATAACTTAAAAAAGTTTCAATATACTGGTAGCGTAATAAGTTATTCTTTGTTCGTTTGTTGAAAAACCAACCCCATTATTCCACTGAAAATTTATATATATGTTTTGGGTAGCAGTTAATACAATTACACCAGATAAAGTAGTTAAATCGGCACTACTTATCGGTTGGGAAAATGTGCTATTGCTTATTGTGATTGATGATGTTGATGACCCAATTTCTCCCACTTGGTAAAAATAACTATATGAAACCGCACTCGTAGTTCCATTAGTAAATTCAAATGCGGAAGATACTAAATATGTCCCTGCTCCCAAAGTAATTAAAGGCGTTTGATAAGCACCAGAAGAGGTATTTAAATAAGAAAAAGGTTGAAATGTTTGATAAAAAACAGATGTGACCCCCGAACTTGATGGCGGATATGCTGACCCGTTGATAGTTGTTAAGGCAATATCATCTACACCCGTAATATCTTGCCCGTTCATATTAATACTGGTTAAACCAGCACTATTTCCAGCAGTTAAAACGTCACTTAAAGTTCCTGCTCCCGAAACAGGCGGGTATGCTGACCCATTTATAGTAGAAACATCTAAATTATTTAAATTTAAATTTCCGTTCTCAATAGATTTAATAGACATTATTATATTAATAATATATTTTTATTAATATTTTAAAATACTTAAAAAACAGAATTGAAATCAAAAATATTTTCATTCATATCTTTTGTTGCTAATGCGTATTCGCTCACACGGCATTCAAAAAAATTGGATTTTCTTTCAATACTAATTGCCTCCATATATGAAAATGGACAAGGAACATTCCAGATTTTATCATATCCCAATTGTAGACATACTCGGTCTGCTACAAATTGAATATATCTCGTCATCATATCACTATTCATTCCAAGAAGACGGCAAGGTAACGCTTCGCAAATAAATTCCGTTTCAATATTAACCGCTTCTTTGATAATAGAATGTAATTTGTCTTGACTCAATTTATTATTCAGTTTTTTATATAACGCAATTCCAAATTCAGTATGTAATGCCTCATCTCTACTAATGAGTTCATTAGAGAAACAAAGACCTTGTAATAAGTTCTTGGTTCTGAACCAATAAATCGCACAAAAAGCACCAGAAAAATGTATACCTTCCACGCAAATAAAAGCAACCAATCTTTCAGCAAAACTTTCGCTACTTTGGATATGTTCTTTTACCCAATCTGCTTTCTTTTTAACGCAAGGAAAATTATTAATCGCATTTAAAAGTTTTGTCTTCTCTTCTTTGTTAGAAATATAAGTATCAATCAGAGTAGCGTATACTTCCTGATGTATTCCTTCTATCGCAATTTGAAACCCGTAAAATAATCTTGCTTCACTATTTTGAACTTCGTTGAAAAATCTTATCGCAATATTTTCATTTACTAACCCATCCATACAAGCAAAAAAGGCAAGAATATGAGAAATGAAATACTTTTCATCTGCGGTCATTTTCAACCAATCATTTAAATCCTTTGATAAATCTATTTCTTCTGCTACCCAAAAACAGGCAACGGCATTTTTATACATCTTATACAGGTCATTATATTTTACAGGTAGAACAACAAATCGTTCATCATCAGGCGTTAATAAAGATTCCATTTGTATAGTGAGAGAAAAGAACTTCTAAATAGGATTAAAGAGACAAGAAATTTAGATTTGTTCTTTGCTTTCAGCACGAATGGGGTGCGTTCTCTCAAATTCCATTTCCTTCTCTTCGGTATTAGTATCTCTAATAATTTTCAGACAACATATCTGAACTTCTTTACACTTGGATTTATACCCCATTTTCGCCAACCCGAATAATAAACCGATAGTGCTGGTAATAAAGAATGACCAAAATACTGCGTTAAAGACATCTGTATTCATATATAATAAGTTAATATTTTTATTTTAAGGGGCGATATTTAAAACCCCCAAATTATCCCATACCGCACCAGTAGGAAGACCAACAGCCGAAGTTGGTAGATTTTGGAAGATAAGGTTTCCAAGCGGTTTTGGTGTGAGAGTAAGGTTTCCTGTTCCAGTTGAAGCAGATGTGGATATTGATAAACTACCAGAAGAAGAAGTAATAGCACTTCCGTTCATATCAAGGGGTTTTAAAAAATTATTATCTCCGTCTGCTCCGTTAATACGCATAAACTCGGTTGAAACACCATTCAGCGTAGCAAATATACCAATAGACCCATCATCATTTCCAGCACCAACATTTCTAATAAGTGTTTCTATTTTCGCAAACTCGGTCTTTACACCAGTAGAGTTTTTAGCAAAGAATTGATGACTACCAATTATATCGTTATTCGCACCATTTCGTCCAGATTTATAATACTGGACTGACGGCACACCACTCGTCGTTCCAGCAGAAGCACTCGTAGCAGTTATAGTAAGATTGGGATTGGCGTTATATCCGTCGTTGGGGGCGGTTAAACCAAGAGTAGCAGAGTTAGCAAACAGATTGTCGCTGGAAAATCCAATAACGCCGTTTGTATTTAAACTCAAACTATCACCTGTATGATAAATGCCGTCGCTTTGATAAATCGCATTATTCGGCGTAAATCCATCATCAAAATCCACTTCAAGAGTAGCACTTGATAGAATAGTAAAAGTATTATTAGGAGTATCATTTAAAGTTATAACGAGAGGGTCTTGTGCCGTGCTACCAGCAGTTAGAACTTGTTGTAAAGTATCACTTGGAGGTGTTAAACCATCAACATATAATTTATTTACTAACTGGGTGTTCGTAGTTGGAACAGCAGAACATTCTGGAAGAATGGTAAATGTCTTCACCCCCGTAGTAAGAGTTTGGTTTCCAGCAATAGTCACAAAACCACCAGCAGGAGGAACAAGACCTTGAAGAAGTGAAAGAATGTAATTGAGACGCTGATTTAAAGAATAATTGGATAAACTCATATTATAATATTACGATATATTATTTATTATCAAATTAATTTCTAAATTTGAATTATTTAAATACTTTTAAGAAACTCAAAAAAATAGATTTAGAAATTTGTTAAATAGATTAAATTATATTTCAAAAAAATATAATCTAATTATATCTTATATAATGGAAACCCAAAACAAAATCTTTGATAATCTCAAAAACAAAAACATTAGTGCCTCTTCTCTCAAATTATACTTAAACAATCTAAAAAGGTTGAATGGTGGACAAGAAATAAAAAATTTCAATTTCTTAAAAGATACTGAAAAAATCGTTAATCATATTAAGGATTATAAACCGAATACCCGAAGGAGTTATTTAATCAGTATTGTTTCTCTCTTAAAACAAGAACCAAAATTTAAAAAGTTGTATGATATTTATTACAAAATGCTGATGGAATACAATAAAGAATTATCTGTAAATAATGATAAAAGTGAAACCCAGAAAGAGAACTGGATTACCCAAGAACAAGTTTTAGAAGTTTATAAAAAGTTAGAAGATGATTTACTGCCTAAACTAACCAACAAGAAAAAGATTAATGAAGATGAATATAAAGAATTACTTTCTTTTGTTGTTCTTTCTCTCTACACCTTACAAGCACCAAGAAGAAATTTAGATTATTTATATATGGTGATGGTGAAAAAATATAATGAAGATATGGATAAAAAATTCAACTATTTAGATTTAGATAATATGGAATTCCATTTTAATAATTACAAAACGCAAAAAACATACAAGACCCAATCCATTCCAGTATCTCCTGAATTACAAAAAGTTATTCAAATCTATCTCTCTTATCATCCATTAAAAAGTGAAATCAAAAAGAAGAATACATTAGTTCCCTTCTTGGTTTCTTATCAAGGCATTCCATTTGAACCTACCAATACAATTACAAGAATATTGAATAAAATATTTGGAAAAAAGATTGGGGCAAGTATGTTAAGAAACATTTATCTAACAAGTAAGTATTCCAATAATATGGAAAATTTAAATGAAGATGCTACTAATATGGGAACGTCTACGAATGTAATTCAAAACCAATATGTAAAGTTAGACAATTTAAACAATCCAGTCGCAAACTAAAATATCTGGTGGTTTTCCCGTATCTTTGGAATGTCTTTCAACAAAATCAATAAATTCAGGAAGATTGTAACCTAATTTCATCATCAAGACCCTACAAATAACCCATCTTCCACAAGTATCAATTCCATCTGCTAATTGTTGAAATTTGTGTTTATTATAAAAGAGTTGTTGTTTAGGAAATTTCGTTTTTAAAAGATTAGACAATAATGGTTTTAATTCACCCAACATCTTCCTCATCGCATATGATACAAATTCTAATTCACCATCAGGAACTCCCGATTTTCCGCCATACGAATCAAACCATTCTATTGTGTCTCCATATTTCATCAAAGCACACCAGTGCCCTACATTTCTTTTAGTTTCTGTTAAGATAATTCTATAATCAATAGGTTCAGACAATAAATCATTAATGTCTTGATAGTTTGCTAAATCACTATATTTCATTACCTTGTAGTCGTTCTCTTGTCCAAAGAATCTCTGAAAATCTAAATCATTAATCATCGTCTTCAAACATTTTTCGTAATGTTTTATTAAACTCTCTTTTCTAAAATCGTTTTTACTCATTTTATATTATAAGGTGATATATTATATTTAGGAGTTTAGATTTTCTTAAAATTATTCGTTTAAGAAATCTAATTTTATTATCTAATACTTATATATAGATGGTTCATTTTAATCACTCATATAAATTTGGAAAACAAGAAGAAGTAAAAGTATTGCCGATTATATGTGAATACTTTAAGAGAGAAATAACGCAGTATCCGAATCAATACGATAAATACGATTTTTTTGATAGCGAATATCAATATGAGTTAAAATCCAGAACAAATACGAAAATAAAATACCCCACAACGATGATAACTCTTAACAAGATGTCTGATAAACCTTTGATACTATTGTTTAACTATACAGACCGTCTTTGCTTTATCCAATATGATAAAGAGAAGTTTAGCAAGTATTTTATACAAAATCATTCAAGAGCGGGATTAAAAGAAGATGAGAAAGAACACATTTACATTCCAATAGAAGATTTAACCGATATTGTCCAATATTAGAAAACTTATATTTAGAAAATAAATATAAATTTTATCCAAAAAAAATATAGCAATATATTATATAATGTCGTATAGAAGTTCTTTGTCCGTCCCCGATACTTCAAGTGGTAATGTTGGTGCTACCTTTTCAGCAGTAGTAGGAACGCTCGTTCTTGCTACTGGTGTTTCTACCGTATTAACAAGTATAGTTGTTCCTGCGGGGACTTATTCAGTAAATATGTGTGTTAATTTATTTATTGCTAATACCACAAATGTAACTTCAGGGTTTATATTTTTGGGTTCAGCACCAGCGGGTAGTGCAGCACCCGCAACATCTATATATTCTATTGATATTATTGAAGGTGGTATAGTAGCAACAGCAAATATTTCAAGGCAATTATCCCCTTCATTCACCGTCACATTAACACAACCAACTATACTATATTTAGAAGTAGGAGTTAACTTTTCCGTAGCAGGTATATCTTCTGTTGTTCCTACTAATGTTACTGTTCCTTATAGTATTAAAGCAATCAAACTCGCTTAATTCAAATATTAGAAAACTTATATTTAGAAAATAAATATTCAGAAAAAAATATAACGATACATTATATAATGTCGTATAGAAGTTCTTTATCAATCCCCGAAACTTCAAGTGGAGCAGTTGGGACTGTTTATTCAGCAGTCGTATCCACAGTCGCAGTCGCAATAGGGACTGGTGTAGTATCCCCCATCGCAAGTATAGTTGTTCCTGCTGGTGTTTATTCAGTAGATTGTCTTGTTAATATTACTATTGATAATGCTACAACAGTAAGTTCTGCTTATACTTATATTCTGTCCGCACCAGCAGGAAGCGGAGCATTTACAACATACGTAACTTCTGTTGATATTGCTACTGCGGTTGCGTTTACAACAACCGCTCTTGAAATCCGCCAAATAGGAATTTCAAAAACAATCACTTTAACCGCACCCACTATTTTATATGGTGCTGTTGGATTTAACTTTACGGGAGGTGGTATTTCATCAGACCAACCTATTAATACTACTGTTCCTTATACTATCCAAGCAATCAAACTCGCTTAATTCAAATACTTTGAAAAATTTTAATTATAATAAATAATTAAAATTTTTTTGTTTCCATTTAGGACTTTAATTCAATTTCTTCAAAACCCATTCTGCGTAATTCCCATATTTCCATTTCTTACATTCCTTCTTATCTAATCCATTCATCAAACAAAAGTCCGCAATACTATCTGCTTTCAATCCTGATAAAGTCCAACCGTTTTTACGCCCATCTGGATAAGACCAAACGCTAATCGCCTCTGTTCCCCTATTTGAAGTGGTCTTGTTCGCCTTATAAAATTTAATTTGTGAAGCGTGATGTTTATAAATATTTATCGCTGTATAGTCCATTCTCTTAATAACTCTTCTAATTCTAATATTGAACCCATCTCTATCATTTTTGGTTTCGTAATCATTAATGAGTTCTCTTAATTGTTGTTCTAATTTATTTTCATCTGCTCTTAATCTTATCTTTCTTTCTTCATCGGTTAAATCGTTGTAATAAGGAACATTTTTTTTATACCATTCCAAAATAACTGGATAATCTTTAATGATTTCCATTTTTTCCAAACCCCACAATACTGAATGTTCTTTCTTTAATGGGTTCAAAATCCTTTTATTTGTATTGCTAACGAAAACCTTTTTATAAATATATCCTGAATGTTTAAGATAATCTTTTTTACCATATTGTTTGGAAAATCTTGCTTTGATATATTGCTTCAAATCTAAAACAATAAAATCAAATATTCTTTTATAATTTCTTCCGCTTAATCTATTGCGGTATTCAATATCTCCTGCGTTAATCATCATTTCTTCAAGAACGTTATTCATCTTATCTCTATACATATATAAGTGGAACGTCTTTAAGTCCATTTAAACAATATATATATTATATAAGTATAACTATTAAATTCATTTCAATTTTTTTTAGATTTCAAAATGAATTATTTAGATTTCAAACATATAATATTTAGATTTCATTTAGATTTCATTTAGATTTAACTATATATTATTTAGATTTCTTTAAATGGATTTCTGTAAGTATAAATTTATAAATTTATACTTGAAAATATCTAATATTATTTGGATTTCATTTGGATTTCATTTATTTTTATTTAGATTTCCATTTTAGATTCCTTTTTCTCCATTTTAGATTCCAAAATATAGTATATAGATTTGTCTTTATATAGTTTTATATAAGTATATCTAACATTTAGAATAAAAATCTAAAATTAAATATAGATTTAGAAAAATAAATATCGCATTATATTATAATAATGTCCACTTTTAAAACGTCATCAAATAGTAACGCAGGTCAAGGTATAAATCCAGAACAACTTTATTACGATGTTGTTATTTCTAATTTAGAGAATACAGACCAGTCCCCGCCTATTCTTTACTTTAACGAAACAAGAAATAATCCATTTGTGTATGACCCTGAAAGTTATTATATGAGTATTATTCGTTTTACGCTTGATACACCTACTCTACCTGTAATCATTCCTGAAATTCAACCTAATCAAGGTAATGTGAACTTAACAGTTTATTCAATTACTTTAACATTCACTTATCTCGGAATCACTTATTACGGAAAATCTTTTTTAACTTACATCCCGCAAAATCTTCAAGCAATTGTTCCTGCTCCTCCAAACACAACCGCAACAGGATTACAGAATAATGCGACTCAATATTATAGCATTTATAATTATCAATACTTTATCTATTTAGTAAATAATACCTTTACATCTGCTTACAATAGTTTGAATGGTCAAGTGATTGCTGTTGGTGGGGTTTTACCATCTGCCTACGCTCCTATAATGACTTACGATACCACCAATTTTATTGCTGTTATTAATGCTGATACTGCTGGGTATTCATCAACCGCACCAAATCAAATTGGTATATTCTTTAACAACCCGATGGGAACTCTATTTGCGTCATTTCCATTCTATTACCAAAAGGCGACACCCTTAAATATTACAAATGGATTAAATCTTCAAATTCAAACAGATACTTTTGGCGGTTCTAATATTCTACCTACTACCTACCCAACTACACCAACAGGGTTTCCTTTTGATGCTATACAAGTATTTCAAGAGACATCATCAGTAGCACTTTGGACTCCTGTTCTTTCTATCGTATTCTGTTCTAATACTTTACCAATAGTTCCGAATCAAATTTCAGCACCTTTAATTTTTGTAAATGGAACTAAATATCAAAATGGTGGTAACAATAGTGATGTAGCACAAATTATTACTGATTTTGTAAGTGATACTGGAATTTATAAACCTAATATTGTCTATACTCCTTCTGCCCAGTATCGTTTGATAGAACTAACAGGAAACCGACCCATTTATACTTTGGATATTAGCGTTTTCTGGAAAGATAGGTTTGGACAGTTGAACCCCTTTCAATTAGCATCTGGTTGTTCGTCCACTATTAAGTTCCTATTTACAAAGAAGGATAGTGGAGGTATAAAGTAAAATGTTTAGCAAATTTAAGGTTTAGAAAAAAAATTATATAAATAAAATTCCAAAAAAAAAATATTTATATAATTTATATATAATGAGCGACTTTAAATGTGTTTTAATTGAGGATGCCCGAATTGCCGATATTACGTCAGAAGAAGTGTTCGGTGTCCAATCGGGTGCTTCTCAATCCACTTACCAACAATTTCAAGCAGTAAGTTCTTCAAATTCTTCAATTGTCTTTTCAGTCCAAATACCGTCAGAAAATATTGTGATTGATAGACATTTACTACTTCAATCTACGGTGACTTTTTCAATTGCTTGTGCGAATGTCCCTGCTGGTGATTTAGCATTCCAATATGGTTTAACCGATTGTTTCCAAGCATTTCCTCTGAACTCTTTGTTTACTACTACCCAAGCAACAATTAACAACGTCTCTGTGTCTACCAATACCCAAGACGTTCTCCCGATGTTGATGCGAATGAACGACAGCAGAATGTTAAGCAGATATAATAGTTTGACCCCTTCTCTTCCAGATAATCAGTATGGTTCGTATTCTGATGCTGTTGGAGCGAATAACAATCCTCTTGCGTCTTACAATACTAATTCGTATGATATTGACTTTGTCCCCCGTGGTGCTTATCCTATTGTTATTAATAGTATTACCCATTCCATTACTGCTGGTGGGACAGATAGTTCATTAGTTTCTACAAATGTTCTTGATACTTGGGTGATTGTTATTACCGCTCAATTTACTGAACCGTTTTTGGCACTATCCCCATTCCTTAATACCTTACCTAACAACTCTGCTGGTTTAGTTGGAGTCAACAATATGTCTCTGGTTCTCAATATTGATAATACTTGTAAGAGAGTTTTTAGCACAGCGAATACTACCATTACTGGTTCTGGAACTGCCGCTGCGATTTCGTCTTACATTCAATCTATCACTCTTGGTTCTGTTGCTTCTCCTAATCAACCTGTTGGTTTTGCTAATACAAGAATTCTATTTAATTTCTTGTCCCTTCAACCAGAACAATACGCAAAAATTAGCACCAAAAACGTTGTCCCCTTCTTGGATTATCCCAGATACTTAACTACGTCTACTTCATCTAACTTGTGTGCTCCTCTTGGTTCTACTATTATTACATCTCAATCTATCCAACTCAACCAAATTCCAGACCTCATCTTGATTTGTGCGAGAGTCCCGATGTCCGCCCAAAAGTGGTATAACGCAAGTTCTTTCTTAACCATCAATAACATTTCAGTAAATTTCAACAACGCAAGTGGTATGTTAGCATCCGCTACCCAGCAAGACCTCTATAATATTTCTGTGGCGAATGGTAGTTCTCAAACTTATTCAGAATGGGTTGGTGCGGTTAATAACAACAATCCTGCTACTGGTGGCGTCACTTCTATCCCAACAACGGGAGGTCTTCTTGTTCTCAACCCCGTAAACCAATTCAATTTGCCCAGCTACCTTTCAGCATCTTCTCTCGGTCAGTATCAATTCCAATTTAACCTTACCGTCACAAATCAATTCCCATACGCAATTACTCCCGAAGTGTGTATTATCACGATGAATAGTGGAATTTTCGCTACGCAACAAGGCACATCTCAAATTTTCACAGGAATTCTCACAAAAGAACAAGTATTACGAACAAAAGAAATGAACCCTGTTCCTCATCTTGATAGTGGTGAATACGCCAGATTAGTTGGAGGCAAACTTTCTAATATGGGTATGAGTTCTCTAATGAAAATGGTAAGACATTACAAGAAAAATAAACTTTCTGGTGGTATACATTCTGGGGGTGCTCATTCTGGGGGTGCGATGAGTGCAGGGGCGATGTGTGGTGGAAGTATGAAGGGGAAACTTTCCAAACATCTTAAATAAACATTTAGTAGTTTAGAATACATTTTTTAATTTTATATTTTTTAATAATTCAAATATTTAATTATTAAAAAAAAGTTAGATTTCCATATAAATTACATATAAAAAGTGATTTAAAGAAATATAAAAAACATTTTTTCAAAAAATAATATATTCCTTTATTATATAATGGAATTATACAATCAAGTTTTAGCAGACCAAATGAATGGATATTCTAAAAAAATGATTCATACAACTCCACAACCTACGATGTTTGGTGGACGCAGAGTTAGAAAATATGTTTTAGCAGGAACAAGTGAGAGTGACTATCCAAGTTCTCTTTCTGTTGGTTCTCTAACGGGAGAAAAACCCACCCATCTTTCAGGTGCTTTTTGGGATGGATTACCGCCCCGATATGCTGGGGGAATGATTCACAACCCTGTATTTCACGGTAGTCACGGAGCAAGGGGTCTTTATTATAGTGAACCTACCTATCCTATTCAAGCGGTAGAAGGAGGTAAACTAAATTTTGGAAAAGTGATGAGAAGTGTAGGTAAAGTTGCTATGCCGATAGTGAGAGATGTTGGAACAGATGTAGCGAAAGATGCTCTTGAAGGTGCTGTAATGGGTGCTGGACGCAGAGGTAAATTTAATTTTGGAAAAGTAATGAAAAGTGTTGGAAAGGTTGCGATGCCGATAGTAAGAGATGTTGGAAGAGATGTTGTTTTACCTGTTGCGAAAAATATGGCGAAAGATGCTTTGAAATCTTATATGTCTGGTTCTGCCCCCGCTGGTGGACGCAGAGGTAAAGTGAATATCGGAAAGGCATTTAAAAGTATTGGAAAGGTTGCCCTTCCAATTGCGAAAAGTATTGGAAGAGATGTTGTTTTACCTGTCGCAACAAGTATGGCGAAAGATGCTTTGAAATCGTATATATCGGGTTCTGCCCCCGCTGGTGGACGAAGAGGTAAAGTGAATATTGGAAAAGTATTTAAAAAAGTTGGTAGAACGCTTGGAAAAATTGGTGCTGATATTGCCCCTGTTGCTCTTCCAGTTGCTTTTGGGGCATTAGCAACTGCTACTGGAAATCCTGAATTAGCACCACTCGCAGCAGGAGTGGGTGCCGCAACAGGTGCTTCTTTACAAAGACAGTATGGTTCTGGTAAACCAAGAGGAAGACCCAGAAAAGGAGGTGCTTTAATAATGAATCACCCAGAACAATTCCAACCATCTGTATACCCACCTGCTCTTCAATCTTATCAAGGAACTTTTAAAGGTGGACGTAAACAATTACCGCAATCAGGTATTAAACGTGTTTCCGCTCGTGGTGCTATTGTAGCAGAAGTAATGAAACAACACGGACTATCTTTACCACAAGCATCCTCTTTTGTAAAACAACACGGATTATATTAAAATGAATTAATATTATAATTAAAAAAATATTTATATATAATATATATTAATATGCCTGTTATTAAACAAAATAAAATTTTAGCAAGTAATCCTGATAGTATTTATTCCGCATCAAAACAAGTTCAAACACTTTCTTTAAGAAATATGAGAAACAACACAGGGAATCCAGATACGGCGATTAAATCTTCTATTATTTTGAGAGATAATGTTAGTAATGATGTGAACGATTTTCTTTCAAGTTTAGACATATTAGATAGTAATTTTGAATTGATTGTATCATACGTGGGTATGGGAATAAATCTTTTTAATAAATCTAATTTTGATGGTAAGTTTAATGTTCGTAGAGGATTTTTACCAGAACAAGAAAAAGCATTAGAAGAACTAAATTATAATCCTATTAGTGGTTCTGGTAGAAAAAAAGGTAGTAAAAATAAACCCAAATTGGTTGTAGTGGGACAACAAACTATTCCTTCTTTGTGGAATGCTACAAGTGCCGAAGAAAAAATGGAAGAAAAACAACAAGATGAAATAGCAGAAGACGGAAATGAATGGTATGATTTTTATAGTAGTTTTGGGTCAGCACCTACCCAACCACCTGCTTCTGTTGCGTATGGTAGTTTATCAGGAATGTATCAAGATACTCCTTCTTATTTGGAAGATGCTGTTGAAGAAAGCGATGATGAAGCAGACGCAATTAACGCATCATTAGGAATAACAAACCCTTCTATTACGATGGGGACTGCCGATGATAGTAGCGATGAAGAAAGCGATGAAGAAAGCGATGATGAAGTTTCTGCGAATGTTTCTTTACCTTCATCCGCTTCACGTTACAATCCTTCATCCCCATCTGGTTCATCTCCATCTGGTTCATCTGGTTCATCCACCTCATTAGTTTCCGATATTAGCACTTTACGAAATCCTTTACCTAACGAAAATCCACTTATTAATAGTTTGGTGAAGGTTGCTGAAATGATTACAAAGATGAATGTATTTTTTAATGGAAAAATCAAGAGAAATATAAATATGTTGGATAAATTGGAAGTTCAAAAAATAGCAAGTGAAAGCGAATCGGTAGCGAGAACTTTTAATAAAATTGATGGCGAATATATTTCCATTAATGTTGAAAATGGACAAGTTTTTTACGATAATTTATTAGCAAAAATGAATAAATTAAGAACCGATGTAATGATTTCTGTAAAATCCTACGCACCTACAAGACAAGGTGCGAAAGCGATGATGGGGGCAGGAATGTATGGTGGGTCTTATCATACATCACCAATAGGATTAAATGCTCCTATTATTCCTTCTGTTTATTCTGCGAATGTTAGAAGATGTCCCACGAAATATCTAATGTAATAAAAAAATATTATAATATTATATAAATGGACAAATTTGATAAAAGACGAATTATAGATTTTAATAACAAAATTAGCGATGTTTTCAATCTTTTAACCATTACAGGCAAATATAATGTTATAGGTTCATCTTCTCTCAAATCAATCTTATACAATAGTGATTACGATTTAGATGAGTTGATAAAATCCAAGAAAAACATTTACACAGAAATATTCAAAACATTTCAAAAGAAATTCCAAGAAGCAAGTAAAAATCCAGAAATATTTTTAACAGATTTTAAATGTGGTCTTGATATTAATAATGACCCTTTACGATGGGACAAAAATGATATGAAAAAAGGTTTTAAAACTTTACAAGATGGTTCAACCCTTACCTTTGAAGATGCTTTGAAAATGAAATCGGTTATTAAATTAGATGCGATTGTTTTAATAAACGGCGTTTTTACAGAATTCAGCGAAAATTATTATTTGAAGATTGGTGATGATGCGAATTTTGAACCAGAAGAAGCGAAGGTTGAAAACATTTTACAATCTATCAAAAGGTCTTTTGAAGATTATATTGATGAGAAAAACTATTTAAAGGCGTTGAAGCGGATTTTTGCTTACAAAAAGTTGGAAGGTGGAAACAAAAAACAACTTGATTTACTGATTGATTTTTTTAATTCTTGGGTTGGATTGATAAGTTATAATAAATCAGAGTTAGAAGTATTATCTCTCTTGTTAGAAAATAAATTTAGGAAACCAATATTAGAAGATATTAAAAATAACCTCCAAATTATCAAACAAAGTTTATCTTATATTACCGCTATTGATATTTCAAGCGTTAGTGAAAAAATTGATTATATATGTTCTCTTCCAGTAAAAACAATTAAAAAAGAAATAGATAATTTAATTTCTTTTCTGTCTACTAAAATTAATAAAGTTAGTTTAGATTTTATTTCTAAAAATAAAAATCTATTATTATAATAATATAAGAATGAATTTTGAAAATCAGGGTAATCCAATAGCAATTGTTAAAACAACGAAAACCAAGAACACACCCATATTAAGCGTTGATGAAAAGAAAACCGCACAACATTCTTTTAATGAATACACACTTGGCGGAGAAGATTGTTTCCAACCTATTCCAAATCCAAATACAGAGAGACAAATACTTTACGTCACGGGACAATCAGGTTCAGGAAAATCGTATTATACTTGTATGTATGGAAACGAATTTAAAAAGATATTTCCAAAAAGGAATGTTTATCTTTTTTCTTCTTTGAATGATGATAGTAGTATTGATAAAATAAAGGGACTAAAAAGAATAAAATTGGGCGATGATTTCTTGAATGATGATTTAACCGCAGAAGATTTTAAGGATAGTTTGGTGATTTTTGATGATGTAGATTGTATCACAGATAAGAAATTACGATTAAAAGTGGAGGGGGTTTTAAATAGCATACTGGAAACAGGTAGACATTTTAATGTTTATTGTATTTATACTTCTCATCTTCCTTGTGCGGGAAATGCGACAAAACGAATTCTAAATGAAAGTCACCAAATTACATTCTTTCCTCGTTCTCTCGGAGGACGCAGTTTGAAATACCTTTTAGAAGGTTATTTGGGTTTGGATAAAGACCAAATCAAGAAAATCAAGAAACTTCCATCCAGATGGGTTACAGTAATGAAAACTTACCCGCAAATTGTAACGAGCGAAAAACAGGTTTATACTATTTCAAATAGCGATTAATTTTAAAAATCTATTATTATATTTTTAAAATCTTAAAAAAGGGTAAGGTTTCTCTATACTTGGGTAAGTTGGATTAAGAATACGCCATTATTCCTCCTTCTTTTGCTTCCGCACCCAATTCATATCCCATATGAGAGTAAATATCATTTAGTTCCATTTCTAATTCTTCTATTTCTGTTTCTTTTTCTTCCAATAGCGTTTCAAAATATTCAACAAAGTCAGGATTATTTGTATCTATTTGATTATTTAACATTTCTGGATTATCTAAAAAATTATTAATCAGGTCTACATCTTCTCTTAAATTTCTTAACAATCTTTCTATTTGCCTTATTCTTCTGTTGTTAGAAACGGAAGCACCCGTCCCAGCACCAAACCATTCGTCATCACTATCATCAATATCAATTACACCACCTTGATATTCAGTATCACTTTCACTTTCACCACTATCACTTCCGAATTGTTGCCTATATAATTCCATTCTTTCTTCTGCTGTTAATTTTTGGGGTTCTTTATATTCTTCTTCTTCTTTTTTCAAGAGAAATTCCATATACATTTTTTCTTGTTTTTTTCTTAATCCTTCTATTATTTCATTTACTTCTGGTTCAGTCATTCCAGTCATTCGGAGTCCTGCTCTTGTTGCCTGTAATTCAACTTCAAATTCTTCAAGGTCATCAAACGAAAAAATAAATGGTGTTTCTTTCGCTTTTCGTTCTTCATATCTTTTTCTTATTTTTTCAGATAATTGTTCGGGCGTTCTTGTTCCACCTTTTTCCCTTTTACACCAAACGTAAATATATTCTTTATATTCGGATTGGTTCAACTTTTTACTTAAATTTCGTGAGTTATACATCGGTATTTTTTCGTCAGCATTTCCGAATAACCCAATACAGACATTTTCATATACAGAAATGGGAATATTTAAAATATAATATCCTCCCATTTTCAGATGTTTAAATGTCTCATTAAATATCGGAATATAAAAGTTTTCATTCCATTCTTCTTCCGTCATTCTTTTACTTCCATCATATATTTCAGTATTATAGTATGGCGGTGACGTGAACACACAATCGTAATCTAACTTTGAATAATCAACTGCTAATGCGTCTTTGAAAATAAGATTAATTTTTGTGGTTGAACCCAACGCTTTCAGTTCTTTTACCATTTCTTTGTATGGTTGTTCTAACTTTTGGTTCATATCAATCCCAATATAAGATGGAATATTTAACGCAGACGCACCAACAAGACGACCACCCCAACCCATCGTGAAATCTAATACACTTGTGGGTTTAAAACGTTGGTATATATTCATCGCCAGAACAGGTTTAAATATACTTGCCGAACCAAAATATACTCTAAATATCTTATACAATTTATCAACTAACGTCATATTTGTATGTTTTGAATAATATTTCAACATATTCTTTACATACTGTTTCTTCATATAGAACGTTTTATTTTCCCAAAAATCCCAAAACGAAATACGTTTTTTTCCAACGGTATTTAACCTATAAAGAAAAGTAAAGTAATCAACAAAATCGTTTCCTTTTAAAGACGTTTCAGGAGGGACTGTCTTTTCGTCAGCAAGGTCTAAATAACTATTTCTCATCTTCTCTTCTGTAATGGGTTTTATCTCGTAAGATAATTTTTTCTTTTCTGATTTTGAAATACCTTTCCCAATCATCATTTCTGGGTCTAAACGATTTAATATTTCTGGCGAATGTTCTGTTAAAACGTCCACAGGATTTTCTGATTGGATGGTGATTTCGTGATTTTTTGTGTAACTTGGATATAATGTGCCTTTTAATATATTCACAGGTGCTAATAATCCGCTTACCAAATCGGTTGATGACCTGATATTATATTCTTTTTTTGTTGGTGCTTCTCCCATATACGCAGGATTTAGATTTATTATTTCTTTGCTATCTTGTCCCAATTTGCGACTTAGCACGCTACCCTGTGAATGACCCAAAGTTGAAATATTTTCTTTTCCATATTTTTTACTTGCTTTATCTTGAATTTTTTTACCCGTTTTATATCTATTTGTAAAATTGTAAAGACCAGATGCGTAAGCGACATTATTTAACCAATCACTTGCCCCAGATGTTCCACGATGAACTACAACTGCTTGATTTGTTTTTGGGTTGTAATAAGTTTTTGCGTAGTCATTTGATAAAGATTTATCCAAGATGTAATCATTAATATTTTCATCTGCTTTTTTTTTATAACTTGCCTCCACAAATCGTTTTACATTTGAAGCACTCACCGCACCACCTTGTTGTTTTTTGTAAGCGATTATTAAATGAATACCTTTTCCAATATCCTTATTAACAAAATGCGTATATCCAACTCTTTTTAGGTAATCTGGGTTTATTTGTCTAAATCTTAAATATTTTTCAGTAACATCCTCCTTTTTGATTTTATAGGAATTTTCTAACAACCAATCAGAAGCAGTTGTTTCTGTCCATTTAGATTTTAGAAATATTACACTTTGAACTTTATAATCCATTATATTATAATATAATATTTATTTTCTTGGATATTATTATATGGATATTGAAAACTTGAAGAAATCATTAAAAAAAATGCCTGTGATTAAAAATGATATTGTTTATAACGATATTATTAGTGATATTGCTGGTAATCTATTTCTTTGTAAATATATTTTTGAAGATGGCGAGAGAAAAGTAATAGAAATGAAACCAATAGATAATTCCGTTCCAGTCCAAATAGAATAAAAAAATAAAATATAATTTATATATAATGGAGAAAGAAGTAAAAGAATTGTCTGGATATGATAGATTATTACAGGTTTACAAGGGCGGAAATCTAAAACAACAATTTAAACAAGAAATAAAAAAGGAAGTAATCAATTACAAGGAAATGGTTAAGCATTTAATCGGGCATATTTTAGAGGGTAAATACGACCATTTGGACGTGAAACAATCTACCCACCTAATCGGAGAAATAGATAGATTAAACAATTTAGAAAACAACTTAAAGGGCGGGTCAATTAACGATTTAACCCAGTTTAGTAATCCTTCTGTAAGTCAAGCGAACGCAATTAAATATCTTGGAAAAAAGGCGATTTTATACCCTTCTAATAAAAAAGATAAAAAATATATGATACAACGCCCTGATGGAAAAATGATACATTTTGGGCAATTAGGATACGAAGATTTTACGAAACATCAAGACCCTGATAGAAGACAAAGATATTTAACAAGAACAGCAAATATGAGAGGAAACTGGAAATCTGACCCTTATTCCGCAAATAATTTATCAAGAAATATTTTGTGGAGGTAATATATAGAATGGCGGACTTAATGAAATATGCTTCACGATTAAAAAGTTTCCGATTAAAAGGTGGAGGGGATGAAGAAACTAAAAGAGAAACCCCACAACGACAAATCAACCCACGAATAAGAGATTTAGAAAATAATATTAATACTCTAAAACGTGACTGGGATAATACACGTGAAAGAATAATTGAGAATAGAGATATTGATGAAGAAAGTAGAGCAGAATTGAGAGAACTTGTTGAGGAGACAGACCAATTTTTAGAGATGATTAGAGATGGGAATTATTCTGATAATGAAAAAGAATATTTTAGTAATTTAACAGTAGCATTAAGAATTTCTATTCATCGTTTTTTAAGTGGAATAGAACAAATGTAAATTAATTTTCTAATAATAATATAATGGCGGACTTAATGAAATATGCTTCACGATTAAAAGGTGGTATGATGAATGAATATGATGATGTAGACGAAGAGAGTGACGAAATAGAACAACAACTTGCCGATTTTTTAGTTCATCTGGATGAAAGATACGATGAAATAAGGTCTATTAGTTTACCACTTTCACGAGAAAATAGAGAATCTCTTATAGCATTATTACGTTCGTTAGAAGGATTTTTAAATGTTGTAGAGGAAGGAGCAGAACCTTTTGAAAATCCAGCAAAACAAGAATTTTTTAGAAATAAGGTAAATAATCTTCTCCGAATTATTCGTTTTGATTTAAATTATACTACACCTCAACCAAAACGTCCTGTTAATCTACCTAATCCAAAACCAAGAAGGGGTGGAATGAAAGGTGGTATGGAAGGTGGTATGGAAGACGAAAGCGAAGATACTTTTAGTGACCTTGAAAATGAATTGGAAAAAATAACAGAATACATACAAGAGGCGAATGAAATAATGGATACTCCCATTTTTTCTTTAACACGACAACAAATAAATGAAATGCGTGAACTTAAAATGATTTTTGACGATTATTTAAGTTACTATTCTGACGACCAGCAGAATACTATAACAAATTTAATTAATCCTATAAAGAGTAAAATTCCTTTTTTTATTGCTCATTATAACAATCTTCAAAATTTTCTTACGACAGTTAGGAATGAAAGGCGAAGAGCAACAGATATAATGAGGACATATTCAGTAGAAAATTTACCTGACGATGACCGAGATTTTTTAGTAGAAGAACAAAGCAATTTGGAAGAAAGCATATCTGAAAATGAAACGGATGCGAATATGAGTGACTTTGATAAAGAATTTATTTTGGATTTTTTGAGAAGTTATTACAACGAACTTGTTAGTTATCTAAACACTCAACAAGAAAATATACCACCCTATTCCTCTCAAAACGCAGGGTCTACCCAGTATAATCCAAATAATCCGTTCAACCAAATTTAATGAAAACGGTGGGGTTCTCCTTGCTTATATGGGGACGGCGAAGCGTATTATCTTATTATTTCTTTTTTCTTTGCTTACTAAATAAAGAAAAAACAATACATATATAAAGATAGAAAGGACAAAAAAGGCAAAAGTAAGTATAGAAAAGGCAAAAAAAGGCAAAAGTAAGTATAGAAAAAGGCAGAAAAAGGCAATTTAGGCGGATTCTGCCCGAAAATCAACAAAGTATCCTTAAAGAGGCAATATAGAATAGTTTATCAAAAATCGGGCAAAATCCGCCTAAATCGCCTAAATCCGCCTAAATCGTTACTTCTATATGGATAGAGAACCAACCCCTTTTTTCAATAAATTATATAAGTCAAGAAAATACTTAAAGAGATGCCCTTATATACTTATATAGAGATGGTATTAGTATTGATTTACAAGCAGATGTTTTTTGATAGTTCAAGATGTTTGAAACCTCATCAAACATCCTATTATTTAAATAAGGAAGATTTTGATGACCTGATTGAGGATAATGTTTGCGATTTACAAGACGAATTAGTTAGTAGGGAAATGCGAATTGAACTGGTAATGGTAGATGATGGAAGCAGACCATACCAAATGGCGGTTCGTAATAGCGAATTAAAAAAAGAATTATTAGAACGCCGAACCGAAATAGAGCAATATTGGGGCGAAAAAATACGATTATTTAGTTTACCAAATAAGAAATATGAAATGGATAAAAAGATGACTTTAGCAACACGCACACGTTCATCGTGCCTGTGTGTGTGTGTGGAAGAATGGTTAGAAGAAATAAAAAAGTTCCAAAATCATTTGCTTGAAAAAGAAACAAGGGAAATAACCGTTGAAGTAACTGATGAATTGTATGAAGAAGCGATAAAATTATTTCACGAATACGAAGATTACGAAGATTACGAAAAAGATTACGAAGATTGCGAAGATTACAGAAAAGATAATATATTAAAAAACCATTTAAAGAAATAAATATATACTTATATAATATATATGAATATGGAAACCGAAAATGTTTTAACTCCCGCTGAACGAATGTATCAAAACCATCTTAAAAATGTGAAAACATATCAAAAGAAGAACCCTGAAAAGATGCGAGAAAAATGTAAGAAATATAATGAAAAGATTAAATTGGAAAATCCCGATAAATACCAAGAAACTTTAAGCAAAAAGAAGGAATATTATTTGAATGTAAGAAAACCCCGATTAGAAGCACTTAAAGCGATTGTTGTTTAAACC
>Ga0181347_1000171_pt1 | contig 21483 bp, 30 predicted proteins | sample Su13VDMM110SN_FD_130102 | JGI IMG/M metagenome (GOLD analysis project Ga0181347, IMG submission 130102) | Freshwater viral communities from Lake Michigan, USA - Su13.VD.MM110.S.N | ecosystem: Environmental > Aquatic > Freshwater > Lake | place: USA: Michigan | collected 2013-07-16
ATTTTATTTCGTTTTTTAACAAAAGTTTAACATTTGGCTCGGTTTTATTGGGCTCACAAGGTGCTCAATTTTAACAAATATACTAATTGATTGATAACGTGTGAGTTATAAAATATTGAGATTTTGTAATAATAAGTACACGCGCGTATAGGAGGGGGTGTTGCTACCTGTGTGCATGTATCTGATCACAAAAAACTACCTGATACCTATTTTTGTAGGAAAAATGTAAGGTTTGTAGGAAAAATGTAAGTAAATGTAAAGTTTAAAAAAGTTTTACATCGCCGTAGCCCTTGGTATCATTGGTCTAAGCCTAAAAAATGTAAGAATGTAAACTTTACTACCTTCTTCACAGCGAAAAATAAATATATATATTACGTTTTATTATATAGGGGCTATATAGGGGTTCAGCGCGCATTTCTACATTTTACTAGACAATCGTAGTGACACCAAGGGATGACACGATGAAGGCCTTTCATTTTCATTACATTAGTCTTACATTGCTTTACATTGGAGCAAGCAATCTAGGGCAGGCCTGCATGTGGATTGGTATGGCACCCTCTAGTTTGTCGCGTAGTCTAGCCATGCTAACGCACTGATGCCTAGGCAAAAAGGCTAGAAATCTGAGATAAATTCCTACATTTGGTACCCCACCCGTCGAAAAAAAGTCGTTTTCCATTTTGGCTTCGGCTCGTAGAACCAATATATAACCCTCGACCTAAAATTTTCTAATATTTTTTTATATCTTTGTAAAAAAAATTATGGAGATTGAGATCCAAAACAGATTTAACATAGGTCCATCAATCGGCTGGGGATTCTACCCGATAGACGACATTTATGACGACAACGAGTTGATCATTTATTTAACATTTATAAGTATACATTTCAGATGGGTATAAACAAGAAGATGCCAACACAAGAGATTGGGTTGTACAAGATGGCAAAAGAGGCCAAGGCTATTAAGGAAGCCAACAAGACTATGGAGAAGACAATGATGATGGCTAACGCTATCGGTATGTCAGAAAACTTTAAAAAGAAAAAGTAATGGAAAATATACCAATGAAGAACTCAGCTATAAAAATTATAGCTAATAAGAAAGCTGCACAAGAGAAAGGTGTAAAGTCTGACAATACATATGTTAAAAAAAATGACATGTCTAAGACAGTAAAAGAGTATGTAAAGAGAGAATCTTTTAAACCTGATTATAGGTATGTTGATACTCTTTTAGGTGAAGGAAAAGCAACTAAAAAAGATAGTCTTGATTATAAGGATGGATTTTATGAACAAAGATCTAATAATTTAAGAGGTAAAGGAGACAAGATGATAGGTATATTCAATTCTTCAGAAGGAAATGGTTCTCAAGAATACAAGGATAGAACATATAAGAAATAGTTCACCTCTTAAAGAAATCGAGAAACGCATAGCTTAAATGTTATGCGTTTTTTTTGTATATTTGTCCAATAAAATTAAATTTAATCATGGAAGAATTTGGATACAGTCCTAAAGAACTACTGTTCGACGAGGAAGGAAGAGCAAAGTTAATTACAGGCATAACTACAATTGCCAAGGCGGTTAAGAGCACGTTAGGACCAAGAGGTCGTACTGTTCTAATCGAGTCACCTAACCATACACATGGTATCACAGTAACAAAGGACGGGGTAACCGTTGCTAAGTCAATCTTCTTGCTAGACCCAGTGGAGAACCTGGCTGTGAAAATGATGAAGGAGGCTGCAGACCGTACAGCCACAAGTGCAGGTGACGGAACCACAACAGCTATCGTTCTGACAGAGGCTATCGTGAGACAGGGTCAGGACCTATTGAACGAGAAGCACAACGTTACCGAGGTTATTAAACACATAAACATAACGGCTAACGGAATCGTTAAAAATCTTGAAAATTCATGCAAAAAGGTTAGCGGTAAGACGCTGCACAACGTAGCATCCATCTCGGCTAACAACGATAATGAGATAGGTAAAATTATTTCTAATGCGTACACCAAGGTTGGTAAGAACGGTATCGTGACGATAGAGAACTCTCAGACTGCTGAGACGTACTCAGAGTTCACAAACGGCATCAAGATCGCAAGGGGTTACACGTCTAACATGTTCGTGAACGACTTCAAGAACGACGAGTGCATCATGGACGACGTGCTTGTGCTTGTAACGGACCAGGAGATATCGAACATATTATCGATTGAGAACGTGCTGAAGACTGTCATACAGGAGAACAAGAAGCTGTTGATTATCGGTCCTTGCAACCAGAACGTGATTAACACACTGGCAGTCAACGTGGTAAAGAACAAGTTGAAATTCTGTAACATTGCACCGCCAGAGTTCGGTTACAAGATGAACGAGCTGATGTCTGACATCGCGTTGTCGTTGGGAGCCAAGTACTTCTCAGAGAGCACTGGTGATGACTTGAGCCTGATATCGATCGCTGACCTTGGAAGGGCAGAGAGGATCATCATAGGAAGGGACTCGTCATCTATCATCAAGCCAGAGAGCAAGCAGAGCGACGTGGACGAGAGGGTAGAACAGCTGTGGGTTGCTTACCACGCGGCACAGAAGAAGAACGACAAGGACTTCATCAAGAACAGGATAGCTAGCCTTACAGGTAGCGTGGCTGTTATATATGTAGGAGGTAACTCGGACCTGGAGCAGAAGGAGAGAAAGGACAGGGTAGACGACGCGGTATGCGCTGTGAGGTCAGCACTAGAGGAGGGAATCCTTCCAGGAGGTGGACTTGCTTTGTTTAACGAGTCATACAGGATCATCGCTGATGCTGACGACATGATAGAGGATATCAGCGCTGAGCAGTACGTTGCGATGCAGATCATGGCAAGGGCTATACAGGCACCTCTGCTACAGATCCACGAGAACGCAGGCAACGACGGGTACGATATAATGGAGCAGTGTGCGTCAGACACAAACGCGGGGTACGACGTGAAGAACGACCAGTACGGTGACATGTACAGCATGGGTATCATCGACCCACTTAAGGTTACGAAGAACGCGCTGAAGAACGCGGTCAGTGTGGCCACAACAATACTTAGTACTAACGCAATAATAACAATGACACGAGCATAATGACAACAACAACAGGATCGCCACTTATTAACTATATACAAATAGAAGAAAAAGATGCATTAGAGTCTTTGGAAAATCTAAAAACAAAATATGTAGTAATGAAAGATTACGAGAGAGCTGCTAAAGTAAGAGAAGTGATTAAATCAATAACAGAGAAAACATTTATTGAAAGATTACAACAAGAAGAAGACGAATTATCTGAAAAATTACGTAAGATAGACGACTTTATTGAAAACAATCCTGCGTATGAATTTGTAGGAAATATTCAATGGGTATTATTAGATGCTCAAAGGAACGCTATGATTTCATATTTACATATTCTTCAGCATAGAATTGGAGATTTAATACAAAAACAATAATCATGCAGCCAATCAATAAGTATCTAGTAATCGACACAATAGAGGAGCAGATGAAGACAGAGTCTGGCCTGCTCCTAACAGGAAACGAGACAGAACAGTTCAGGTACAAGAAGGCGCGAGTTATTGCTCCTGGAACCAACGTGGACTGCGTAATGGAGGGTGACCTCATATACTACGACAAGAACGCTGGGTACACGATGCTGGTAAACGACATCAAGTACACGGTGATCCTAGAGAGGGACATAGTCGTAAGGCTCTAGATCTTCTGGTCCTCGATATCCCTAAGCCTCTTGAGCTCCTTACGTGTACGATTCATCTTACGAATAATGGGCCTGGAGGCTTTCTCAGTATATGACGCGTCCTTCCTGAACATCGGGTTAGAAACTGGGTTCTCTGACACGTGGGTCTTTAGCTCTATCTTCTCGTATATGTCTGTAATCATCTTGCGAGTCTTGTAGGAGGCCTCGTACAGTGCTGCCTCTCCGTTCTTGTTAGGTCTCCACAGGTTGATCCACCCGTCCCTCAGCATCCTCTTGAATCGGTCCTTCTCCCAGGTGAGTCCAGACTCGAACTCCCAGAACTGCTTGTGACGGAAGTATCCCTCGCTGTAGACGAAAAGTAGTATGTCGATATCTGAGCTGCTAAGGTTGTACTTGTGACGGATCAGCGTCTTTATTGCTCTCCAGTACTTAAGATAATCTGCGTAAGGCTTGTATTTCATTTGATTTATATTATTATCTTTGCAAAGATAAAACATTTATGATGGCAAAAACAGCAGCATGGACACGAAAGGAAGGAAAGTCAGCAACAGGAGGACTTAACGCTAAGGGTGTGGCATCTTACAGGAAGGAGAACCCTGGAAGTAAGTTGAAGATGGCAGTCACTAAGAAGCCGTCAGAGTTAAAGGCTGGTAGCAAGGACGCTATGAGAAGAAAGTCATTCTGCGCAAGGATGTCAGGCATGCCAGGGCCAATGAAGAAACCAAACGGAGAACCAACAAGAAAAAAACTAGCACTAGACAAATGGAACTGTTAAAAAGAAAGGATGGGAGCACCTCTAAGAGAGGACTCTGGGATAACATCAGAGCAAACAAAGGATCTGGAAAGAAACCAACAAAGGCTATGCTAGAGCAAGAGAAGAAAATAAAGAAGAAGGCTGCACAGTACGAGTCTGCAAAGTCTTTGAACGGAAAAATGTCATATTTAAAAGGTAACGTAAAAAAAACAAAATGAAAAAAGTAGTAGTAACAAAGAAAGTAGTGGCTAAAAAAGAAGCAAAACCAGCTCAAAAGAAAGAAAAGTTTGACTTCATGAAGATGATCGCTAACAAGAAGAAGTAGTGCCAGGGAGAACCGCAAAATATTACGCAGCTAATCCAGAGGCAAAGAAGAAGCACAACGACTACCAGAAGGAGTACAACAAGTCTCCTAATCAGGTAAAAAAACGTGTAGAGCTTAACGCTGTAAACAGAAAGCGCGGAACATACGGAAACGGAGACGGGCTAGACGCAAGTCACACAAAGAGCGGCATAGTAATGAAGAAGGCATCATTGAATCGCGGATCGCGATCTGCAATGCCAGGAGACAAAAGAGCAAGAGGAACTAAAAAATAACAAAAAAATGGCATACAAGAGATCATTACCAACATTCAACAAGGATCCAGAGATTCAAAGAACTAAGGTTCAAAATCCAGACGGTACTATTACGTACAAGTCAAGCTGGTCGTCTACAACTCCAGGAACGTCTTCTTCAACAAAAAGAACGACACCTATAAAAAGAACGACAAATAGCGCGTCTTCATCAACAAAGTCAGTTTCTGCAAAAACAACTTCTGGAAAGAGAGAGGATATATACATACCTGGCACAAAACTAGCTGGCATAAAAGAAAAGCCTGCAGAACAAGAGGTGTATAAAAAACAAGAAATGTCTTTACAAGAAAAAAAGAGGTTAAGAGAAGAAGATATGAATCGTCGTCAAAATAAAATTAATACCGATTGGTTAGATTCAAATCCAGGTAAAACTCTAGAAGACAAAAACAGGGAAGGCGAAAGATATGTAAAGAAACAAACTAGAAAGGCTGAAAGAAATAGTAATGATAACTCAGGGACTGGCTTTAAAGGTATGTTCAAAACAAAAAAAGCCGTAAACCCTTGTAAAAGCTGTTAATATGTTATTAGGAGATAGAATAGAACAAATAACCACTGCAACTGGAGTAAAGAAGGTTGTGGAGAAGGTTGCAAAGGCAGCAAACAAGGACTGCGGATGCGCTAAAAGAAAGGCAGCACTAAACAACCCAGATTTATTAATAAACAAAATATTAAAGTAATGGCATATCAAAAATTACAGCAGACAAGAGCCAAGGCGGTAGTGAAGTCTGACACAGTAGATATAACAACTCCAAGCGCAGAGGGTGGATTATCAGTAGAGCCTTGTGTACTATACACAGGGTCAGGAGGAATAATCCGTGTGCTTACTGCAGGAGGTGACGACGTTACGTTGAACGCAGTTCCAGCAGGGGTTGTGCTTCCGTTACAGGTAATTAGAGTATTCTCAACAACAACAACAGCTACTGGAATTGTAGCACTATGGTAAGATGAGCAGAGAGCAGATAGATTCAATGTTGAATAAGTTTATAAGTAGAAAACTGCTTGTTTTTTTCATAGCATGCATAGCTCTATTCGCTGGTGATTTAACATCACAGGACTGGGTAGTTATAGCTACAGCATACATTAGCGTTCAAGGATTTACAGACATAGTTAAGGGATTGAAGAGCTGATGGAGTACCAAGAAAAAGAAAGATTAGACAGAATGGAACAACACCTTCGGTTGATTAAGGAAGACTTACAGTACATTTCCTCTGCTCTGATTGGATCTAAAGTAAATGGAAACAGAGGTGTGATCTCTGACATTGACACAATAAAGAATGACATAGCTGACCTAAGAGAGAAGCTAGAGCTTATTGAATTGGACATGGCAAAGAAGTCAGTGTACATAGGTCAGTTAAAGTTTGTTGCAGGATTATTAACAGCAGGATTAGTAGGAACAATAATTAAACTTTTATCAAAATGAAATTACATCTTAAAAGACTACACAGAACAGACAAGTCCACAATAGGAGAGCTAACTATTGACGGTAAGTTCGAGTGCTACACGCTCGAAGACATTGAAAGAGAAGTAAAGATTAAAGCAGAAACAGCTATACCAAAGGGTACGTACAAGGTTATAATTAATCAGTCTAATAGGTTCAAAAGATTAATGCCTTTGTTACTGAACGTGCCTAACTTTGAAGGTGTACGCGTCCACGCAGGGAACACCAATCACGACACAGAGGGCTGTATATTGGTGGGTAGAACAAGGTCTGTAGACTTCATTGGTCAGTCAAGAAAGGCTTACGACTCGTTGTTTAAGAAAATGCAAGCAGCAAAGGAAGGTATAACACTAACAATATCGTGATACAAAAGGACGACATGTACGTTTGGCTACTGCTGTTGGTTTCAACATGCGCAGTACTTACGACCTCTTGCTCGTCTAGAAAGGTGGTTATAGATGAGGTTAAGAAGGATAGTCTGTCACAAATTGTTACTAAAATTGTGACAAATGAGGTTGTTGACTTAAAGGTTGACAACAATATAATAACAGACGAGTTCACGGTCACACCATTAGACACATGCAAGGACATTGTTGTTAACGGAATCAAGTACAGAAACGTCATTTTAAAGTACAAAAAGACAAAAGACACGTCTATACATACAGAAAAAAAGATAGTAACTAAGGTTGAAGATAAAAAACAGACAACTAAGGTTGTAGAAAAGAAAAAGAAAAAGGATGTTGAAAGAAAATCTTTCGACTGGATAATTTTACTTATATTATTACTACTATTATGGCTAAGCAAACAGAATCCGTTAAGTCTGTTAAAAAGACTATAAGCAGACCTGGGATTCACTCAAAGTCTAAAACATCGTCTCTAAAGCAGAGTAAAAACTATAAAAAATCCTATAAAGGACAAGGAAAATGACAAAAATAAGTATTTACCAGATTGACGAATATGTAACTGCAGACGACAAGTGGATAGGTACAGACGTAAATACGTATAACAAAACAAAGAACTTCACCCCAAGGAAGCTGGCCACATACTTTAACGGTAATCAGGTAATAAACACTGGGGTAGACTTATTATATAAGTACTTCACAATAACTCCACCAGAGACAAGGCCTGCTGGAACTCTTTCTTTTGAAGAGGAGATAGGTCCAACAGTAGAGTTCTCTACTATAAGCACGTTCTTGTTAAGCAAGACAACACTAAAGGGTAACAACGTAAGCGAGTTCCTTGACTTCTTAATTAGATCAAGCGTTTTAATATACAAGGCAAAGAATATAAACTTGTTTGGAAACTACAAGATACTGTCCGTAGACACGTACCTAACGGATCCAGAATTCTTTGTTGTAAACGTGGAATTTATAGAGGGTAACGGGTCTATAGAGGAGGATGAAGACTACATGATATCCTTGATTGACTTTGAGAAAGTAATACCTGTACCTCAGCTAATAAAGGAGACGTTTACTTATAGTTCAAGCAACTCATTCACGCTATCTAACGTGATAAACAACCTGTTACAGGTGATTGTAAACACAACGTCACTACACCCAGAAGGATACTCTTACACACTACCTAGCACAGTAACAATATTAAATGAACTGCAGGCAGGGGATGTTATAACAATAGTGTACAACTACCTAGAGGAGTTCTTCGAAGTTCCAAACCTACAGAGTGTAACAAACGTTGGGAACCATACGACAAACAGTATAATTGTTGACGGAGTTTCAGGGGATTATACAAACATAAATACAATAACAAGCGAAGGGACTTCTATTTCGTCAACAAGTGTTGGTGACTACCAGTACCAAACCAAGTATTCAGCAGATGAAATGTATATATCAGAGATAGATGACTCTGAGAATAATAGATCATGTAACGTAAATCCTGTGTCTTTAGGAACGCGTCTAGATCATTCAGGAGGATATAACCATGCTTATATATCTTCTGGAGCGCCACTTAATGGACCATTTCTTGGTTTAATTAAGCAGTCAGGTAGGGGAACTATTAGAGTTGACAATATAACATCAAACAAGACCGTAACACTTCAGTTTCCAGACAAACCATCAGGGACATACACAATAGCTACCACGTCTGACGCTACATATAAAGTATACTCTGCTTTACTAACACAAACAGGAGTTAATGCTCCAACAGCAATTGTGTTAGAAAATACATTAGGAGGTAATGTAACATTTACATATGTTAGTCCTGGAACTTACTATATAAACTCATCTTCTCTTTTTACTATTGACAAAACTTCTGTTATAGCAGGTAATCTTGGACTTTACGTAACAGGTTATAGAGTTACAAATACAACAACTACTATAAATTTATTTACATCAGCTTCAACTGTTTACCAAGATGAAGGGTTAGCAAAAACATTTTTAGAAATAAGAGTATACAAATGATAAAAATAAAAAAATACCAGATTGAGAACTATATATCAGACGCTACGCAGAGTGCGTTAGATCTAAAGGCAGACCTGGTTAACGGTAAGGTTCCAGCGAGTCAGCTTCCGTCTTTCGTAGATGACGTGATAGAGGTTGCCAACTACGCAGCACTACCAATACCTGGAGCAACTGGGGTTATATACATAACACTAGACACAAACAAGGTGTACAGGTGGACTGGAAGTGTGTACGTTGAGATAGCTTCAGGGTCTACAAACCTATCTTACACGGCTGGAGTATCTGACGGAACTGTTAACAGCGACACTGGTACAGACGCAACAATACCTTTAGCTGATACAACTAACGCAGGACTGTTTTCGGCAGCAGAGAAGACTAAGCTAGCTGGAATTGCAACTGGGGCAAATGTAGGCGTTGTGCCAAACGCTCCAATAACTGGAGCTACAAAAACAAAGATAACATACGACTCTAAAGGGCTTGTTACTGCTGGTGCAGACGCAACCACGGCAGACATTGCGGACTCAACCAACAAGAGGTACGTTACAGATGCAAACTTGGTTGTGATAGGTAACACCAGTGGAACTAATACTGGGGATCAGGGTTTACAGTCTGTTACTGATATTGATGCAATTACTGATAATACTATTACTATAAATACTGTAAATGCGGATGGATTAAATATAAATACATCAGGTGGTGATACAACTAAATCTCCATTGGTTATTACTTCGACAATATCCAATGCAACTACATTTAAATCTTTATCATACAACGGTGTTTTAGGTAATTACTTCTATTCGGACACGGGAGATTGTATTTCATTACAAACTGATGATCCTTTTGGAATAGGTTTAAATGTTGCTTCAACAGGGTTAGGAATAAGTGCTTACTCTATTGGTTTCCCAGTAATGGAACTTTTCCAAGCTCTAAACAATAAAGGGCTTATTATAAATAGCGGAACATCTTCAACTGGAAACTTTATAGAATTAAAAAAGAATGGAGTTGATAAGTTTACTATTAACCAACAGGGGGAGCAATCAATAGTTAAGATACCAGGTGGTACTTCATCTCAAATATTAGCGGCTGATGGTTCAGTAATAATTGCTGGTAATAATATAACAATATCAGGTGGTACAATATCTTCTGTTGGCGGTTCGGGCGGCGGGGGTTCAACCGTTAACTATTATTTAAACGGCGGAACAAGCCAGGGTACTTTTGGAGGTACAACTTATTATGAGTTTAGTAGAACCGCAATACTAGGAACAGGTGCGGACTTTACTAGGAATACAAATGGATATATAGCTTCATTTATAACTGATGTAGCCGACCCTTCATTATTACTTATACCTGCAGGAAATTGGAATTTAGAATTTTATTTTAGTTCTTCATCAGCTGGCGGTTCTCCTTCATTTTATACTGAATTGTATAAATACAATGGAACCACGTTTACTTTAATAGCAAGCGATTCTGCTACTCCAAAAGGAATAACAAATGGAACAACTATCGATGCTTATTTTACCACATTAGCCGTGCCTGAAACGGTATTAACAGTTAACGATAGATTAGCCATAAGAGTTTATGTAAATGCTTCAGGAAGAACAATAACGCTACATACGCAAAATGGACACCTTTGCGAAGTAATAACAACTTTCACAAATGGATTAACTGCTCTAAATGGATTACAAGCGCAAGTTCAGAATTTTGCGGTAGGTACAACAGGAACTGATTTTAGCATATCCTCAAGCGGAAGTACACATACATTTAATTTACCTAATGCAAATGTAACAGCAAGAGGAGTTGTTTCAACAGGTACACAAACATTTGCTGGAGCTAAAACATTTAGTTCAATAAGTTTTGGAGGAACAGGAGCTCCTACATTTTTTGAATACTCTGGAATTCCATTCCTTACTGTTGGTACTGGAGGAACATTTTTTATTGGAGGGGGACCAGGTGCTGCTCAAAATAATTTAGCAGTTCCAAATGGTACATTTAATATTGGATTACAGACAGCATCTACAATAGCTTCATTTGATGCTAATAAAAATATAGTTAGTTTAACTGTAGCAAATGGTTATCCAACATTAGAAGAATTAAAATGGTTGTCTGGAGTTACAAGTTCTATACAAACGCAGTTAAATACAAAAGGAAGTGGAACTGTTACATCAGTAGCTGCATTAACATTAGGTACAAGTGGTACAGATTTAAATTCATCTGTATCTAATGGTAGTAGTACACCAGTAATTACATTAAATGTACCAGATGCTAACGAAACTGCAAGAGGTGTAATCACAACAGGAGCACAGACAATAGCGGGGGTAAAAACATTCAGTTCTAGTCCTATATCTGTTACACCAACTGCATCAAGTAATGATACAAAAGTAGCTACTACACAATATGTTGATAGACAAGTAACTACTGGAGCTAATATATTAATTACCACTTCATCAAATATTACAACTGATACACTAGGGTCATCAGGAGGAGTTAATTACTCTCAAAATGGTAGAAATGTAATGATTAATAATGGAGCAACAGCAATTACTCTTACGATGTTTAATACAAGTACACCAACTGATTTTATAGCTAGTTACACTAAAATTGGAACTGCAACAATAACATTTACATTTAGTGCTCTTGGTATAATATTTCCAAATGGTAATTTATTAAGTGGAGGTCCAGGGAGTACAGCATTATTAATGAGAAACGGATCAACTGCTTATTTATTAATCAATAATGTATAAAAATGAACCCAGCAATTTATTATTTATCAGGTTTGAGTAAAAGACCATTATTTGTTTATTCAGTAAGAAGAGTTGTTTCAGGATACACAGGTCCAGCAATACGAGTTAGAAGAATAGCAAGTAGTGTCTCTACATTTCAAGATTTTTATTTTGACTCTGTTACTGGTGAATTAGACCAAGCTGCAATAAGAAGTTTTGTTGGAGTAGGAAATATTGGTTATGTTAACTTATGGTATGATCAAAGTGGTAATGGAGTTATATTAGGTGGTGTAAGTGCAATAGCAGGAAGAGAACCTAGAATAGTTGCTGCTGATAATACTATATATCTTAAAAATGGAAGACCAGCAGTTACTTTTGTTGGAGGATTGTCTAATCTTATATCTCAAAATTTTACAGCTATTGATGATAATGATTTATCAATATTTACAGTTTATACATCTAATAATACTTCGGTAACTCAAAATCCTTTTATATTTGGAAGTATTGCTTTTCCAAGACCTTTTAATGATGGATTTGATTACTTAAGATATGCTGGAAATAATAGAATAACATTAGGAGCTAGTGATCTACTCACTAAAGTGTATAATAGTTTATCTACTCCAACATCAGTTAGTGCTTGGAAAAATAATGTTTTAATATCTCCTTCACCAGTATCAATAACTTCTGCAACTTCAACAACAGCATTTAGATTAGGTTATCAATCTATTGGAGGATTTCTTAATTTTAATGGATCTTTTCAAGAAATATTAATTTATAAAGGAGATGTACCAGCTAGATCTTCAATAACATCAGAAATGATGTCTTATTATTCAATAACATAAATAACATAAATAAAAATGATTACAATAAACACAAAAAGACTAATTGACATTCGTAATGCTACATACGAAATAATAGATAGTAAAATAGTGAGCTTGTCTGTTCAAAAAATAGAACAAGACATAAATGGTGTAGTTGCAAGAGGCTTATACTATTATACAAACAATGAAGGAATTGTTATAAAGTTAAAAGACAATGTAACATATTTCTCTTGGGAGGATATAGAAGCAGTTGAACTTAGTCAATTGCAGCCTATGAATAATATTAATTATAAGGACTCAAGTTTTAAAAGACTGATGGAATTTACAGTAATTAAATTAACACAAGAATCTGGACAAAACTTTGGCATTAATATAGAGGATTGGGATATATAATAATAAATTAAGTATCTTTGTAAAAAATTAAATCAAATGAAAACAATAACAGAACAAGAATTAGAAGAATTAAAGAGAGTACACTCAGAGTTTAACTCATTAAAAGGAAAAATCGCAGACGCGGAGATTGAGATCAATAAACTTAATATATTTAAGGAAGACTTATTCTCTAAAATAGAGTCCGTATCTAACGATTTTAAAGAACAAGAAAAGAAACTACTAGATACTTATGGAAAGGTAAGTATAAACCTACAAACAGGAGAGATCACAGATGACAAAAATTAGCCAGTACCCAGAGATAACAAGTCCAGATGTTGACGATTTATTAATCGGAACAGATGTTGAAAATAGTAACGCTACTAAAAACTTTACTGTTCAGAGTGTAATTGATTTAGTTCCAATTCCTACGTTGCAACAGGTTTCTGAATCTGGAAATGATATAGTTGTAGATGCTGATGTAGCTGAAGGTGTTAACATAACTCTTTCAAACAATTCAACTGTATATCAAAATGGTGTAATTGTTACAGTCCCTGCACAGACAGGAGATTATCCTCAATATCAACCTGCACCAGATGCTTTTATAGCGTACTTAAATGGTCAAAATCCTGGTACATTAGTAGGAAATCCAGTTGGATTTGTTTCTGATATGTCAGGGGCTGATAATTATGGATTTATTGCTCAATTAAACGCAAATGCATCTAATTCGTCTGGATATTTATCAAGAAGTTATGATACCCATACAGGAAATCTTTACGAGGGAATTAAAATAACAAGTGGAACTCCTTCTGAAGTATTTAAAGTAGATAACGATGGAGATATAACAGCAAAGTCATTTGTTAAAACAGGAGGAACTTCTTCTCAGTACTTGATGGCTAACGGAACTACATCTACGACTCCAACTTTACAACAAATCACAGATGCTGGAGCAACCACAAACGACACTGTAACTATAAACAAAGCTGAAGGAGATCAAGCATTAATAATAACAGGAAACGATGTTGGTGATGGGCTATTGCAAATTACAACTATTGATGGGCTATGCATAAAAGCATCAGGAGTTGACGGAGAAACCGTATTAATAAACAATACAAATGGTACCGCTATAAGAGCAACTAGCGAAGAAGGCACTGGTATTGTAGGATCTAGTATTGACGGAACTGGTATTACAGCTATAACAACAGGACAGGGAGGTACTGCTCTTTCCGTAGGTGGTGCTGCAAGAGGTATTACAGTTTCAAATGGAGGTATGCTAATTCAAGGAATAGCACATGATGATACTGGATACCAATTATCTTTAAGTGCAAACTCAGCAGCTAAACCAACTTCAAATATGTGGACTATTGCTTCTGATGAAAGAGTTAAGACTAATATAAATCTTTATACAAAAGGATTGGAGACTATTCTTGCAATAAACCCTATCACATATGACTATAATGGAAAAGCAGGTTTTGACACGACAAATACTGGTAATATTGGTATTATAGCACAGGATGTGCTTAATGTAATCCCAGAGTCTATAAAAACATTTTACGCAAAGTTAAATGAAGAGGATGAAGAAAAAACAGAGCTTTACAACTTTGATTCACATGCCCTAACATTTATACTTATAAATGCTGTAAAACAACTAAGTGCAGAGGTTGAGCTATTAAAAGCAAGATAAATGAACGATATTAGAAAGATCTCGATAGGTCCTAACTACAAGAGCGATGCTATGCATTACCTAGTTGGGCAGGAGGTTCTCGATAAGACATATGTTATACACGCCATAATGATAGATCATAACACTGGGTGTATAAAGATATGGATAGAAAAAAACTCTGAGCTATTTTGTTGGAAGGAGTTCAATGTTAATATGCCAATATCTTTAGAGTATAATATAAGCTTCTAATGAGATCCCCAGACATGTTTATTGTTCGACCATTAGATGGTAGACGATACGATAATATAAAAAAAATAGGGAGAATAAACTTTATAACCAGCACATCTAAGGAGGACCACACGGTATCTAATAGGCTAGCAGAGGTTGTAAGTGTCCCTATTAACTACGACGGCCCAATTAAGGCTAGAGACTTGTTGCTAGTTCATCACAATGTTTTCAAGGTGTACTACGACATGAAGGGAAGAGAAAAGAGCGGAGCTAGTTTCTTTAAGGACGACCTGTTCTTTATAGACGACGAGCAGTACTTCATGTACAACCAGAATGGAGAGTGGAATACACACTCCAAGTACTGCTTTATTAAACCTGTAAAACAAAAGGAATCCATAATAAATAAGAACAGCCAAGAGGAACCTCTTATGGGTACCATTGTCTATATAAATCAAGAGTTGCTAGACTTGGGTCTAAGCATTGGAGATGAGATCTCGTTTGAGCCAGATAGTGAGTACCCATTCTATATAAACGACGAGAAGTTGTACAGAATGTCAACAAGAAATATTACAATCAAATGGACCACAACATAATAAAACAGAAGATCATTGCAGCTGGATATAAGGCAGTTAATGAGTTGATAAAGGTTGCAGAGGACGTGATTATAACTGGAATGGAGGGGGACTTATCTGCTGACAAACTAAAGAACGCAGCAGCAACCAAGAGACTTGCAATAGAGGATGCATTTCAAATATTATCTAGGATAGAACAGGAGAACGACAAGTTAACCGAAGAGGTTAAGGTATCAGAACCTAAAATACAAGGATTTGCAGAAAAAAGATCAAAATAATCTATACACAAAACTTAGCGACTTTCTTCCTGCCAACACCATACACATGAAGAACAAGGCAAAGTCTTGGTCTTATGGTTATGACGAGAAGCATGACCTGGTTGTAATATCTAAGGACGGAACTATTGGTGATATATACGAGATAAACGGACTCAATATAGCGCTACCATCCGTCCCAAAAAACGTCTATAAAAGGGACGAAAAGAAGGAGAACCAGTACTGGGAACCAGCAGACTATCCTAGAGAACTTTCAAATATAAAGTCAATATTCCAGTGGCATACGATGTCAAACGACTTCAAGGCTAAGTGGGTTGATTATATTGAGGGAGAGTTTGATCGTAGAGAGAACGGATTCTTCTTCAAGAACAACGGTGTAGAAACGTATATAACTGGTTCTCACTACATGTACCTGCAGTGGACTAAGATTGACGTAGGACTGCCAGACTACAGGGAAGCTAATAGGATATTCTTTATATTCTGGGAGGCGTGCAAGGCTGACGACAGGTGCTTTGGCATGACTTACCTAAAGATCAGACGTTCTGGGTTCTCGTTCATGGGATCAAGCGAACTGGCAAACATAGGAACACTTGCAAAAGATGCAAGACTTGGAATACTTTCCAAGACTGGTAACGATGCCAAGACAATGTTTACGGACAAGGTTGTGCCTATAGTGAACAACTACCCGTTCTTCTTCAAGCCAATACAGGATGGTATGGACAAGCCTAAGACAGAGCTTGCGTTCAGGGTTCCTGCATCAAAGATTACAAAGAAGAATATGTATGAGGATGGAGAGGTAGAGATACAGGGTCTTGACACCACTATTGACTGGAAGAACACAGGAGATAACTCGTATGACGGACAGAAGCTACAGCTGCTAATACATGACGAGAGCGGTAAGTGGCTTGCTCCAGATAACATCCTGAACAACTGGAGGGTTACCAAGACATGTCTACGATTAGGTAGCAGGATTATTGGTAAGTGCCTCATGGGATCAACCCCTAACGCGTTAGCAAAGGGAGGGTCTAACTTCAAAAAACTGTACGAGGACTCGAATATAAAGACAAGGAATAATAACGGACAGACTAAGTCTGGTATGTACTCATTGTATATACCGATGGAGTGGAACTTTGAGGGTTACATAGATGTGTACGGGATGCCAGTGTTTAGAGAACCAGAGAAACCAGTTAAGAGCATAGACGGGTCCATGATAAAAACTGGAGCTGTTGACTACTGGGAGAACGAGGTAGAGTCTTTAAAGGCTGACGCTGATGCACTTAACGAGTTCTACAGGCAGTTCTCTAGGACAGAGTCTCACGCGTTCAGGGACGAGAGCAAGTCGTCTATATTCAACCTTACAAAGATATACCAACAGATAGACTACAACGACTCACTTATAAAGGACAGAGTGTTAACACGAGGTTCGTTCAGTTGGCACGACGGAAAGAAGGACACAAGGGTTGTGTGGACACCAGATAGCAGGGGTAGGTTCCTGGTGTCTTGGATACCAAGTAATCAGCTACAGAATAATGTAATAAACAAGAACGGGATGAAGTATCCAGGCAACGACCACATAGGTGCTTTTGGATGTGACCCGTACGACATATCAGGTACAGTCGGTGGAGGAGGATCTAACGGATCGTTACACGGACTAACCAAGTTTAATATGGACGACGCTCCAAGCAACCACTTCTTTCTTGAGTACATAGCAAGGCCACAGACCGCAGAGATATTCTTCGAGGAGGTACTTATGGCATGCGTTTTCTACGGTATGCCAATACTCATTGAGAATAACAAGCCGAGGCTTCTTTATCACCTAAAAAACAGAGGTTACAGAGGCTTCTCTATGAACAGGCCAGATAAGCACGTAACGAACCTATCTAAGACAGAAAAAGAGCTTAGAGGTATACCTAACTCATCTGAGGATGTTAAGCAGTCTCACGCGGCTGCAATCGAGTCGTACATAGAGAAGTACGTTGGGTTAGATATGGAGGGTACGTATAGAGATCCTGACGAGATGGGAGACATGTACTTTACAAGAACTATTGAGGAATGGGCTAAGTTTGATATAAACAACAGGACGAAGTTTGATGCCGCTATTAGTTCTGGATTGGCTATAATGGCTAACCAAAAGAATGTGTATCTTACGGCAAAAAAAGAATCGAAATTAAGCATTACCTTTGCGAAATATAATAACAATGGAAGATATAGTGAAATTATAAGATGAAGGAAGTAACTGTAAAAATAAATCCAGCTGGCTTTCCAGATCAATTCGCATCAGATAGGGAAAAGGAAACATACGAGTATGGGCTTCAAATAGGCCAGGCCATCCAGTACGAGTGGTTTAGAAAGGACAACAATAACTCAAGATTTTATAATCAGTGGGGAGACTTCCATAGGTTAAGACTATATGCAAGAGGTGAACAGTCTGTTGCTAAGTATAAGAATGAGATGGCCGTTGACGGAGATCTTAGCCACCTAAACCTTGACTGGACACCAGTTCCAATTATACCTAAGTTCGTTGACGTTGTTGTTAACGGAATGAATGATAGACTCTTTAAAGTTAAGGCATACGCGCAGGATTCAATCTCTTTACAGAAAAAAACAAGGTATCAGGATATGATACAGGCAGACATGTTGTCTAAAGATATCCTTACTGATATAAAGAATAACTTAGGAGTTGATGCGTTTGATACAAATCCAGAGGAGCTTCCAGAGAACGACGAGGAGCTAGCCCTTTATATGGAACTAAAATATAAGCCAGCTATAGAGATAGCAGAAGAAGAGGCTATAAATACGATCCTAGATCAGAATAAATACAACGAAACAAGAAAAAGAATAGACTACGACATAGCTACACTAGGTATTGGAATAGCAAAGCATATGTTCCTTCCAGGAGCAGGTGTTAAGGTTGAGTACGTAGACCCAGCAAACGTAGTGTATAGTTACACAGAAGATCCAAACTTCAGAGACTGCTTCTATTGGGGAGAGATAAAGACAGTTCCGATAACAGAGCTTTTAAAAATAGACACTACGCTAACCAATGAGCAACTTGAAGAAATTTCTAAGTACAGTCAGTCTTGGTATAATTACTATAATTCATCCCAGTTTTATAACAACAGCTTATTCAGTAGAGACTCTGCTACGTTGCTGTATTTTAATTATAAGACAACCAAGAAGATAGTATACAAGAAGAAAAACCTTGATAACGGAAACTTTAAGATAATTGACAAGGAAGACACGTTCAATCCTCCACAGGAGATGATGGACGAGGGTAACTTTGAAAAGATAGAGAAGACCATAGATGTGTGGTATGACGGTGTTATGGTTATGGGAACCAATATAATGCTTAAGTGGGAGTTGTCTCGTAACATGGTTAGACCAAAGTCTGCGTCACAGTACGCAATACCTAACTACGTTGCTGTAGCACCAAGAATGTACAAGGGAGCTATAGAGTCTTTAGTTAAGAGAATGATTCCGTTTGCTGACCTTATACAGGTTACTCACTTAAAGCTACAACAGGTTATATCTAAAGTAGTACCAGATGGTGTATTTATAGATGCTGACGGTATTAATGAGGTGGACTTGGGTAACGGTAACGCATACTCACCAGAGGACGCACTTAGGTTATACTTCCAGACTGGTAGTGTTATTGGTAGGAGCTACACTGGAGACGGTGAGTTTAATAACGCAAGGGTTCCAATCCAGGAACTTAACTCTAACAGCGGTCAAGCCAAGATATCTAGCCTTGTAGGAAGCTACAACCACTACTTAGGAATGATTAGAGATGTTACTGGACTTAATGAGGCAAGGGATGGATCTATGCCAGATCCTAACTCATTAGTAGGTGTGCAGAAACTAGCAGCACTTAACTCGAACACAGCAACAAGGCACATACTAGAGTCTAGCTTGTACGTGACTAAAACATTGTCAGAGGCGATATCTTATAGGGTAGCCGATATACTAGAGTACTCAGACTTTAAGGACGAGTTTATATTGCAGATTGGAAAGTATAACGTAAGTATACTTGAAGATATTAAAGAACTTTACATATACGACTTCGGCATATTTATAGAGGTTGCTCCTGACGAAGAGGAGAAGGCACAGCTAGAGGCTAACATTCAGATGGCCCTTTCTAGAGACGCTATCTATCTTGAGGACGCAATAGATATTAGGGAGATAAGAAACCTTAAACTTGCAAACCAGTACCTTAAACTTCAAAGAAAGAAGAAGGAGGACACGATACAAAAGAATCAACAGGCTCAGCAGGAGATGCAGGGCAAGATTCAGCAGCAGTCTCAACAGGCTGCCGCTCAGAATGCGTTGCAGTTGACACAGGCTGAGACACAGTCTAAGATGCAGGTAAAACAAGCTGAGGTTGGATTTGATATTGAGAAGATGAAACAAGAGGCTCAGCTTAAGATGGAGTTGATGCAAATGGAGTTTAATCTACAGATGCAGCTTAAAGGAGTTGAAACCGAGCAAATGAGTCAGAAGGACATAATTAAAGAGAAAGCAAAAGATAAGAGAATAAGCATACAGAATACGCAACAATCAAAACTTATTGATCAACGTAAGAACAACCTTCCTCCAGTGAATTTTGAATCAAACGAGGATAGTTTAGATGGCTTTGATATGGCTGAATTCGAACCAAGATAATTAGTAACTTTGCAAAAAAAAAATAAAATGAGTACAGTACCGTCAGGAACAAGATTTATAGGTATAGCAGATAACGTTAGCCTTGTAGAAAGAAAGTCAGCAGTGTTAAACGCAGATACACAGCCATACACTATTGAAGATTTAGTAGACACAATTGGTGTTGGAGCACAAGGACCACAAGGAGTTCAAGGACCTGCAGGACCTTTAGGACCTGTTGGGCCAGCTGGGTTAAACTGGCAAGGATCTTGGGTGTCTGAAACATCTTATGTGGCAGACGATGCCGTAGGATACGACGGGGCTTCTTGGTTCTGTATACTAGCAACTTCAGGGACAATAGCTCCTGATGTTGACACAACTCACTGGGCACTATTAGCGTCTCAAGGAGCGCAGGGCATTCAAGGTGTTCAGGGACCTACTGGGCCACAGGGAGCTGGAGCTACACAGACATTACAACAGACAGTTGGATTGGGTAATACATTTTCTGATGAAATCAGTGGTGATACTACAACAATATATGGTGGAGCTATTGGAGTTGTTAGTATGTTTGGCAATGCTTTTCTTAATCCATACGAATTATCACTTAGAAAAGGAGATTTCAATGGTTTTTTACAGCATCCTGGTACTTTTACAGCAGACAGAACATACACATTACCAAATGCTAGTGGAACTATTGCTTTGACTAGTGATATAGTAGCTCCTACACAAACTAATGGGATAATATATCTTACTACAAATGATTCTCCAACTAAAACACTTGCTTATGATATAAATAGAGTTAACTTAACAGGAAATTCTACAGTACGTTTACCAGCTGCAGCTCCAATAGGAAAACAGATAAGTGTTTTCTTAGAAGTAAATTCTGCTGCTAATTTAAGTATATATGGTGACAATGTATTAAACTTACCTTTTCCATTTTTAATGGGTTCTGCAAATCAACAAACAGGTCCGTTTACAATCTTTGATAGTGAGTCTTATGTATTTACTAGTTTAGGAAGTGGACTATGGAAAGTTAATAGTATATCTAGAACAATTATGTCTGGTTCTGCTGCTAAAACAGCTACTTCAAGTTCTACAATAAATGGTTCTAATGTAACTGTTAAGAACACATCTACATCAGATAGTGTTGTTGTAAATACTAATAACGTAAGATTTGAAAAAAATAACTCAGGTGTAAAAACAACGATAATACAATCTAATCCTACTGTTTCAGCAAACAGAACTATTACATTACC
>Ga0181347_1000172_pt1 | contig 21229 bp, 34 predicted proteins | sample Su13VDMM110SN_FD_130102 | JGI IMG/M metagenome (GOLD analysis project Ga0181347, IMG submission 130102) | Freshwater viral communities from Lake Michigan, USA - Su13.VD.MM110.S.N | ecosystem: Environmental > Aquatic > Freshwater > Lake | place: USA: Michigan | collected 2013-07-16
CCAATTGATATATTAGTTATACCACGGGATGAAAAATAAGTAAAACTGTTTTTGACAACTAAAATCCCTCAAAGAGAGTTTCGTAGTTGTCGGGGAGGACAGGATACGGCGTGGACATCCCTGCCTGACGTTCGATGTAGGCTACCACCACCTCGAGCTCGAGCTCTGGAAACTCATCTGCGATGACCGCGAAGTGCATGAGAGAAGGAAGCCCTGCCTCTTTGCAATAGGCTTTCACAGCCATTCGAATCGTTTCCCAAGAAAAGTACGGTGAGATCATAATCTGCTTTCCTCTAAAAATTAAACCCCATCCGATCCACCTAGGGAATTTACAGAGTCTAAGACTCAAACCCAATATACGAAAGATCACTCGAGGATGGGGCTATCTGAATTCCATTCCTTACTCTTTCAATCTACCACAGACTGAAAAATAAGGAAACCGCTTAATCAAAAAAGTTTCCAAGAGCCCAGTGGAAGCTGTTCTTGTTCAACGAGCTTTCCATCCAGGCACCTTGGGGAAGCGATCCAAACTTGCGATTCGCTACACCATAAGCATCAAGCTTGCTAGCAGAATCCACCTTGATGGAACGATTAGCAAAGCTGAAAGAGTAAGTCTGCATGATCATCTGTCCTTCCATTTCTGATCCGATAATACCATTATACCAAGACTGAAAAATAAGTAAAACAAAAAAGGAGGCCGAAGCCTCCTAGTTTGCGATGATGAATGATTTAGGCTGCCGTCTTCAGGCAGGTGACGGTAGCGATGTCCTTCCAGTTGGAACCCAGCTTACGAACCGAGCCAACCTTCAGAGCCATTCGCAGGCTGAGCTCGCGCATCCGTTCAACGTTGGCTTCGATAAAAGCCAGCACTTCTTCTCGCTCCGACTGAGCCAGGCCCATACCTTCCAGTAGGCCATCACGGACAACCTGGCGAATGCGGACCATGTAGTCCCGGCGAGTCTTCATGGCAAGGTCGATGTAGAGCGAACGAGACACCAGAGCCGAGAAGTGAGGAGCCAGCTTATGGCCCTTTTCGATCATCGCATCAAAGTCGTAGTTGGTGATGAAGATGATCGTGCCTTCAAAGTCAAAGCTTTTCGGCAGCATCATAGCCGAGTCTTCATCGAACAGCCGGCCTTCCGTCATATAAGAGATCCGGCGACGTTCGCTGCTATCGCAAGCCGCTTTGAGCAGGTTGAGCGAAGTCTCATCACTGAACACCGCGTCAGCATCGTCAAAGACCAGGACCTGGCCCTTTTCACGATACTGATAGAGGAGCTTGAAGAGGCCCGTAGGACGGATGTAACCCTTGATGATGGTCCAATCCGATTCCGAAGGATCCCATTCCTGGAGAGTCTTCTCGATGACGAACGACTTACCAAGACCAGCCGGACCCGAGACGACCATCGACCGGATCGCACCGGTGGTGCAACCTTCAGCCATACGACCAAGAACACCGAAGCGAGTGTTCAGCTTAGCTTCGATCTGATCGTCAGTTTCAATAACGACGGGACGAGCAACGATCTGAGGCTTAACACTCCGAGCGTTGCGAGCGTTGCGAACACCGGCTTTAGGAACTCCACGAGGCATTTGTTTTCCTTTCCAATTGATATATTAGTTATACCACACAGGAAAAATTAGGTACACCGTTTAGTGATGGTTACGCTACCTTCCATTCATACGTGTCCTGAGTCATCACAGACTCGTATCCATCATACTCGTCGATGCGGTACAGAGTACCAGCTGGCACGTCTTCAATGCACAACTTGGCTTCGCCGCCGTTGGCCCTGTCGCCTAGTTCCTCTACGACCTGAGCCAATGCAGGATCGGCACGATCGATTGTGCTATCGCTGAAGTACATTGCGTTAGAGCGGTCATAGCGACCAACGCCAACGGGATTAGCTTCATCTTCATCCTGCAGTCGTTTAAACTCTTCCGGCGGGCAGAGATAGTAGTGAGTGAACATGCTATCTTCCTCAGAATACAAGGTGATACCCTTGATCTCAGCATAGCGCATGATCGCCTCGTTCGAGAGACTGAAGCCACCGTAGCAGCTATTGTAAACGATCTTAGTCATTATGATTCTCCATATCGCGGACGATGGCCCGCTTAATTAGTATATAGCTAGGCACTACGATCAGTGCAATCACTGTCAAAAACAGAAGCGGGTCGTGCATAATTATGCCCACTTTTCGTTAAGGCGACGAGAGTAAAGCGAAGCATTCTTCTTCGTTTCAAAACGACCACAAATCCATTTAGTATCGCCGGTATCAATGATAATCCATTTGAGCTTCGTAAAAGCCCCGATATCTTTTTGGACGATGAAACGATTAGTCATTTACTATCTCCGTTTTCTCAGCTTATAATTTACTATACATCATAGCAAAAAATAAGTACACCACTTAGTACTAATGAATGATTTGAACGCTTAAACGTCAATTCGCTCGAAGTTATAAGTCTTGCCGTTTTTATGCAACAAGCCGATGTACTTACCGGGAGACTCGGTGTCATAGTAGCTAGTAAAGTGATCTTTGACGAGATAGACACCCATCGGACCATACTTTGAAAAATCATGATCCTTCGGATTACCAATCGTCACATGCTCCAGGTCGGGATTAGCCTCGCGAGCCTTTTCAGCTAATGAGTGGAGGCGAGCAGTGGTACGTTTGTATTGAGGATCGCCACCTGACCAAGATACTTTATAAGCAAACTCGACCCGGCCAAGCGTGATAGACTTACCGTAATCCGTATCGATGGCGATAATCGGATTCTTGCGGAGTGTATAAACGTAAACGCCCATGTGTGTCTTCCTTTTCAATCAATCTGCTTATCGAGCGACTTTTCTTAGTCCTTTAAGTCCTCTAAGACGGTTTCGTCGCTCCAGACATAAGCAGCGTTACGGAACAAAGCGGCGGCCTGTTCAAAGCTGCAATCCCTACCAATCGACTTCAGATAGTCCTGAGTGGCGATAACGGCAGTATTAACGTGTGCATCAAACATTTTCAATTTTCCTTCTCTCAACCCAACCTTATAATTTACTATACATCATAGCAAAAAATAAGTACACCATTTAGTATTGACGAAAGGTTTGAATGCCTTTGAGATGCGGAGACACCTGCTTAGCGGAATACGACTTGCCATTGATATCGAAATGCCAACGGCCGTTCTCGTGGCGTAGGTTGTAGCGTTCCTTGTCACGGAAGGGTGACAGACCGCACGTCCATGGGATGCCAGTTTCATGCTCGAAAGAACCACCGCACATATTCACTGTAACCTGCATCTCGATCTCCTTCCAATCAACCTTATAATTTAATATATGACGTTTTCACTAAAAGGTCAACAATTATTCTGCATCCAACCCCAGCAGTGCTGCCTTGGCCTTTGCCACGGTCGGAAAGAAGCAACGGCCGGGATGGCTTGTAGGCGCCATTACGCCCGGTACACGAACAATGCAGCCACCATGGGCCCGATAACGCTTTATCGTACCTGCGACCTTATCGCCACGCATCACAACGATCGTTTCCAGCTTAATTGGCCGAAACGTCAGCTTGGTGTACATCTCGATCTCCTTCCAATCAACCTTATAATTTACTATACATTATAGCAAAAAATATGTAAAACAAAAAATGAGGGAGGACCGAAGCCCTCTCTCACTCTTACGCTACGCTACTAAAACTAATTAAGGTCGTGTTGGATAGATGCCCATATAGCAAATGACCTGCCTTGGCTTATTGACAGTTGCCCAATCCACTCTATGATGATGCCCTGTATCTGGTTGGCCGTCTTCTGCGAAAGGGCGAAGATCTGGCAGAGCAAAGGTGTGACCCGGATCGCCACCATAGATGTTATTAATAATGCTGTACAAAGCAGCGTATGCTTGTACCGGTAAAATTCTTCCATCACAATCAAAATAGTCCATTGGCGCAAAGTTGCCCGCAAAGGTACTAATGCTACCAATCACTTCTTCTCCTGAACCATTCATCTTTATCTCCTGTAAATTAAATAAAAAAGTATGAGAGGAACCGAAGTCCCTCTCATCTTTATATCATAATATGGGTGAGGTTAGAACCTCAGACCAGCACCGGCAACAACACCGTGCTGACCAACTCCACGCTGAAAGTCAGAGTAGCGATACTCAACCTTTGCATAGAAAGGTCCTACCACACGAGCTTCAACGCCTGCACCGGCACGGAAACCAGCCAATTCACGAGTTGCAAGCTGACGCCAATTTGCATAGCCAGCAGTTCCGTACACCATCACTCGGTCAGTGACAACGTAGCCTAGACGAGCGTTAGCAGCAACCTGACGACGATCGAAAACGTTATCAAGGTTAGCAGCAACACCAACGACTACACGAGGCCAAACTTCAGCATCAAGCCCAACGCCAGCGCCGTATGAAACTGCAGTAGTATCACGTCCATTAATAACGTTATCGGCTCCAGCTGTCACTTCAGCACGAACACCAGTAAAAGGATTGGCTGCAACTGCAGGAGTCGCAATGGCCAGCGCGGCCAAAGTAGTAAGCATAAGTGTCTTCATAATTAATTACTCCTTAGTATGTTATAGTTGAGTGTTTTATGGACCACTCGTACGTCCTAACTTTTATCTAGATCAAGATTATCGTATGATCTAATAGCATTATATAGAGAAATTCCTACATATAATCCAAGAGCGAGAAAAGAAAATATAGTAAACTTTTTCATATTAGTCCCAAAAGCTTTCATAGTATTTTGCAAAAAGGCGGCGACCGTTTGCCATCCGCTCACTGTGATTTAGAATTGCTACAGAATCGCGGAAGTATGGAGGCTTTGATGGATCTTTTTGATTATTGACCTTCACTTCAGAATGTTTCTTTAGATTCTCGTCTTCTACTGGAACAAACGTAATTTCAAGTTGATCTAAGTGATAAACATACTGTTCTTCCCACTCGTCCTTTCCAATACGATGCTGATTAAAGGTCCAGATCATTTCATCGAGCGCCCAAGCCCAACGAGCATGATAATTGTCGTCAGTGTCCCATTCGTCCTCTTTAGGTGGAGCTGAAGTCGACCTTAGATTTTCTGGTACATCTTCATCATCTACAACAGGTGAACCTTGACCCTTTTCTTTTAGCTTTACGAGCATAGGATGAATAATCATTCCTAACGTTTGATCTGCTGACCAAACATCATAGTCGTCAATCACCACTTCAATATCGCGTTTGCGGTTATTGGACCACTGATTAAAGGGTAGAGACAATTCGTACATAGTATCGAATATGCCTTCGATAAAATAATCGTACCAACGATAATGTTCTTCGTCAAAATCCCATTCGTTAATACCAAGAGATTTTGCTCTCATGCGAGTATATGCACCTTCCCATTTGAGGACAGGGATCATATCACTTGAGTAAGGCCCAATATCAACTTTCATGCGTATTCATCCATAGTAAGTAGCCAAGTGTTTGCCTGATCGAGCCAGGTAAGTTCAACGTCATCAATCACGCCTTCACGATATTTACGCTCAAGCTCGTACAAGAAGTGTTCAACTTCTACAACAGATTCGGGCTTTAGCTGAGGGAAGGTGTAAAGAACAATGTCCATATTTTTCTCCTTGTATCATTGACTAGATACCAGTCTATACCATCGAGAAAAATATGTACAACAGAATTATGTGTTTGTGCGCTTTCCTACAGTATATTTTGCAACCAGGGTCCACTCAGATTTTTCTTTGAATGGAAGGATTTTTACCTGGCTCAGTGGAGCAGTTAGTTTCATTACGGGATCCGGATCAACCATCTTTACAAGACCCCACTCTTCAAGAAGTTTTACAATCGTATTCCGACGTGCACGATCATCTTGAGAAAAGTCAGATGACTTACCGTCGAGTTCGAACAACTCTTTGAAATGAACGATGGCGTATCTACCTTGCTTATGCAAAATATGACATGACTGATAAAGCGTCTTGTCTTTCTTTGAAGCAATGCCGATGCGAGTTAAAGTCTCTTTGATCTTAAGGAAATTGTCATCCTCACCGATGCGAACTTCTACACCCTTTCCTCTAAAAATGTCATCTATCATTTCCTGCCTCTTGTAATTCTGATTTAATATGCTCAAGTTGCTCGGGCGTCAGAATTGATAGGGCGGTTTTTGCTTTACTTACACTATAACTATAGTATTGCATAACTAATTCCAAGTCACTATCTTTATTCTTTTTATGCCATTTAGCAAACCTCTTCCGAGGCCTGATAATATTTATAAAATATGCATGTTGCAATTCTTTATCCAGATTATACAACATATTCATATTGTTGGCATATTCGACAGTGTCATGAAAATTACTTAGGCCGCGATTAATCATCCATGCATTATAGTCTTTGAGATTATTTGGATCCTGTTCGAGGAGGTTCTTCTTTCCATAAGAAAGATCGTTAATGAAATCAAACGGGCTGGGCATCGTCAGTCTTCCCTCTTTTCTGCAAGACTTCAGCTGACTTGTCCCAGATGTCTGCACACTTGTTACAGATCTTTATTTCTACAAATTCGCCGTCTGACTTGACTCTTAGCATTGCGTAATCTTCATTAAGCGTTGATTCGCAACCGAAGCACTTATTTCGTTTAAACAGACTGAAGATGCTCACAACCACGACGCCTCGACCATGAGTTCAGTCAAGAAACATACGATATTAATTTCTGGATCGGCGACAAAGGCATGTTGATATTGATACTTACCGATAAGCAAGACACAGAGTGGAACGCTGTCCTTCGTGATGTACTTTGATGTTTGATCAAAGATCTTTCGAAAGAGTTCGTTAGCGTCAGTGTCGATATTTTCGGCCACCCATTTACGCATGTTAGTATAATCTTTTTCCTTCAATAGACCCATTAACTTATTTAGTGTCACTTCTTGGAAATTGACTAGAATACCTGAGTCAATCTTTCCGGTAGCTGAGTATCGTTGAAGTTCATTGATGATACGACGCCAGTCAGGGAAGTGCTTCTTAATCACTTCAACAATCACAGCCTTATCGTATTCAACGTTTTCTTTATCAAGGATCGCACAAATGCGCTTGAGAAACTGCTTAGCAAGCTCAGGCAGATCTTTCTTTGCGATCTTAAAGTCAATGACAGAGCAACGTGACTGCAAAGGATCAATGATCTTATTCTTGAAGTTGCATGTCATAATAAAGCCGCAATTCTTCGAGTATTCTTCCATGAAGTTACGAAGTGCCGGCTGAGTCGAGTTTGCGTTAAGGTAGTCGGCCTCGTCAATGATAACGTATTTTCGGCCGCCTGACATTGAAACTGTCGATGCAAAGTTTCGAATTTCATTTCGAAGAGTATCAATGTTTCCATTCATAGAACCATTGATTACGATATAGTCACACCCAAGTTCTTCCAACATTGCTCGAGCCACTGTAGTTTTACCTACACCAGCTGAGCCAGATAGAAGAAGATTAGGAATATTTTCTTGATTAACGAACTGCTGAAAAGTCGCTTTTAATTCAGGAGTAAGAATAGTGTCAGCAATAGTTTTTGGGCGATATTTTTCGACCCAGACAAAGTGTTCACTCATCAGCATAATGTAAACTCCAAATCATAATAAAGTGCCGGTTACGAGATCCGGCGTCAAATTTTCGTATCGACCGCATACACGCCGGAGTTACATCCGGATACATTATATATTAGCCGAAAGTGGAGTTAGCTTCAACTGAGACGTAATATTCAATCTCATTGTTGTAGAACTTCGAAAGACCCTTCGAAGAAACTATGACCTTATAACTTCCGGGAATCATTTTCAAGTTTTCAGAACGGAAGATCATCTTAAAGGTGTCATTAGTTTCACCAACGTTTGTGCTGTACACATCACATGAAGGATTCTTGCTATCGATAGCCTGAAGCATAATGTTAGTGCCATCACCAACAATTGCAATTTCTGGAAGACCAAGAACATTAAGCGCCTTCAAACATTCCTGAAGATCAACACCATGAAGATCAAACTGAACTTCTGCATTAGGAAACTTAATTTCCTTTTCGGGCGCAGTCATAATCAGATCAGCAGAAGTAAAACGATATGTAGCCTTACGAGCTCCACTCTTAATCACCATTTCATTTTCACGAATGTCGATCGAAGGATTTTCAAAAAGAGACATGGTGCTAAGGAAACGATTCAAGTCATAGATGCCGAACGTTTCAGTAATTTGTTGATCGATATGAGCACGAGCAAGAATAGTCTTTGTCTGAGAAATTGTCGATAGAGTCTTACCCGGCTTAAACACGATAGACGGGTTAATGTTTGCAAAATTCTTTAAGATCTGAATGATCTTTGCGTCAAACTTCATAATATAATTTTCCTTTCAAGTTTCAACCTTTTATATCTTATACCATTATGCAAATTATGTACACTACTTTTTAAGCTGTTGAGTTGTGTCAGCTGTAGCGTTTGCTCCTACTCGAGCAAGGTCAGCTAGCGATCCACCGAAGATCATCGTGCCTACATGCTGCAGTTCCATCCAAGGACATAGCCAAACCTTCATTCCAATTTTACGAGACCACTGACAGAACATGTAGTCTTCGCTAAGATAGCGCTTTGTATCTGGGCAGATTGGAGTATCGAAGTATGCAAGGATTTCTCGAGTGCCATCAAAGTGTGCAGTTCTTGCATGATCAGGCTTATATGATTGTGTTGAGCTATAAGCTTCCTTAAACTTGTCAAATGTATTACGACGAATCATCATGAATCCAGTTCCGGCTTCTAACACTTCGACTGGTCGATTTAAAGAAATTGAGGTTGATCCATTCACTGGATTAAAAACGTAGTCACCAATATATTTTTCAAGATTATGAGGATTTTCATCAGCAAAACCCTTATCTACTGCCAGCTTAATCTTTTCCCAAGCGATGCACTTCTTTGGATAAGGCCCAGTGATAATATCGTATTGATTATTTGGATCTTCTTCGTCAGAAAGAGCCAGAAGTGCGATGACGTCTTTAGCACTAAATCCAATGTCAGCATCGATAAACATTAGGTGAGTAGAATCAGAACGAAGAAACTCGTCAACGCAATAGTTACGTGCTCGAGTAATTAGGCTTTCGTTAAACAGATAATATATCTGAAGACGAATTCCGTAATGAGCGCATAATGCGCTTAAATCTGCCATTGATCTTGTGTACATGCCAGCACACATGCCACCGAACATTGGTGTAGCAAGAAAGAGTTTCTTTTCGCGTAGTTTTTCAATTGGGATCTTAATTTCCATGCTATTCTCCATAGTAAAGTTGTATTATATTGAATCTATGCTTTCATCTTCTGGATGACTTAAGTCATGAACGTGTAGGGCAATAATGGAATAATGGATGACCTTCATCAGATCCTTTCTCCAGTCATCTGGAGTACCTTTATGGCCATATCGTTGAGCATACTTGAGTATATTACCGACAGTAAAACCTGTACCGTGACCACCGTCTATAATAAATTCAGTTGCTTGATATTTGCCTTGAGCGTAATGTTCGTCATAAGTATTTTCGACGTAGCGCTCAATTTCTTGAAGAGCCTTTAGCTCGTTATATTTATACTCAATGTTTTTATTCATATCAAAAATTCCTCTAATGAGTTGCCTACTTCACTATATTCTTCTTTTTGAGTATGATTAAATTGAACAACATAGTCTGAATTAACTGTAGGACGATTACCCTTCAAGTATTCTATGACTTCAGTTGCCATGTCCTGTGCAGTTTGAACTGGAACGTTTTGACAAATGTGATTAGCATTATTCTTGTTTGCGCCAACAAGTTCAAAGTTTTCTGGTAGACCCATGATCGACATCGCTTCTCGATAATTGATGTATCGATCTTCGTGCGGGTGTGCAAGCATTGTTGGATAATGGCCAACGAATGCACCAATGTAATCTTTAGGAATAAGTGTGCCGTGTCTCATGATGTTTCCACCATCTGCAAGCTTTTCAGCACGTGTCTTACAACGCTCGACTTCTCGTTCGAATCCTTGCTCTTGCATCCATTCGCCGACCTGGAGATAGTTATATCCCATACGCTCAAGATATGACAGCGTATCACCATTACGAACCTTTAATGGATCTGCAGTTTCAAAAAACTCTCGGTGAGAAATGCCACCATGAATATGCTCAAGAACAAATCGATAGTAGATATCGTCAGTAGGCTTCTTTGTGTTGATTGACTCAGTCTGAAAGTTTGACTTTACACCCAAAATTACGTCTTCAATTTTTTTATGAGGACGATGATAATAATTGAGAATAGGAGTCTTATCACCTCGCCAAAAGAAATAAAACGACCGCTCACGAATCTGAGGGCCGCCATGAAGAAGTGTCTTTGTTCGATACACACTCATCGTGTATCCGGCTTCCTTACCGATTGCTTTGAGATTATTCCTGACTGTTGCGCCAATCTTTCCTGCAAAGCCTGGAGCATTTTCTCCCCAAAACACCTGAGGCTTTATCTCGTTTAATACGTAACCAGCCGTTTCTGGCATCCAACGGTTATTTGGATTATGATCACCGAAGCCATGAGAAAGCTGAGACAAACCTGCGCATGGACAAACGCTATGAACTACGTCAACTGAATGAGGATGTTTGCCATCACGATCAAGCAGAATATAAGGAATCTGCTTCTCATAGTGATTTACGATGTGCTGATCGTTACCCTGGAAAGGAGAGTAAGATAAGAAATATTCTGGAGGTGCACCATGAGCATTAGATGCTCCAATAGTTTCTCCACCGATCAATGGAATAATAGATGCGTGTGTAAATTGGCTCATATGTAATACATAATCCCTTCTTATGACTCATGTGTAAGCCATTAAATGATATCGAACTTTACGTTCTGTGATTTTTCTCGATCATGAAGATCATCATACTGATTTCTAATCTCTTGATTCTTTCGAACAACTTCTTCGAGCATAGTAATAGGAGCTTCGATGTTACGTGCGTAACGAATTAGTGCCGCTGTATCCTTAGGGAAACATGCGCCGCCATATCCTCTACGGCCGTCAGGACCGGGCACTGACATGTGTGTGTTGCCTACTCGAGAGTCAGCTTTCATAATATCAATAAAGCTTTCCCACGGAGTATCAGTTCCGCACTTATTATATATGTCATTAATTTGGTTAAAGAAAAGAACCTTCATAGCCATAAAGGTGTTAAGCGTATACTTTACCATGCTAGCTGCTTCAATATCAACCTTAAAGACTGGGCAAGGATTGCAGCGTGAGTAATCCTTATACGCAGCTTCTACGTAGTTTAGATCATTCATATCATTGCCACCCAAAATCAAAAAATCAGCCATGACAAAATCAAGATTAGCATTACGTTCTGTAAGAAACTCTGGATTGTATACGATACGATCGTAGATATCCTCGAGCCGATTCAATACATCAATAGTCACAGTTGATTTTACTACAACAATAGGACGTGAAATACAATGTTGAGTAATGTCATGAAACGCAGATTCAATGATAGTCGAGTCGATGGTTCCATCGCTTCCCATTGGTGTAGGAACAGAAACAAACAAAAGATCTGGAGTCATCGTCTGGCACATCGATTCGATTGTAGTACCATAGCATGGATCGACCGCATATATTTCAGTCGATGGTGTCAGAAATCCGAATTCGGTAGCTTTACCAACAAACCCGTGTCCAACGATGCCAATCTTCAAAGTTTTAATACTCATAATATAATTCCTTAATTAAGCTTCAGACTGTCTTTCATCTTTTTAAACATGTCTGAGTATATGTATTCAGCATCTTGATGAGTGTGATAGAACTCATACGCCATGTTTCTATATTCGTCTCTCATCACTGAATCAGATTCAAGTTTTTTGATGAGATCAAATGCCGGTTGCATATCATTATCATCGAGCCAGACTGTTCCAGTGTTTTCGCATTCAATCAGAGGAACATTTGTCACACGATGCTTAGCTCGCTGGCCCCAGCCCGCGCGGAACACTGGCACACACCCAGCTGATATTATCTCGCAGTGAGTGTATTCGAGCGCGTTCTCAATATATTTTTGATCGAGCAAAGATAGTTGATAACCAAATCCACAACGTGACAGGCGATGCAACAATGCTTCATTAGCATACGGGCCAAAGACGTGTACTCGCTTGCCATAGCTCTGAGAAAAATCGTAATCGTTTGCGTCCTTATCGATGCATTCGACATATTCACTTAGTTCTTTGAAGCCAAGATATGCTGGAGACTTTTCGATACCTTCGAACGTAGTCAAGCATTCATTTTGCATAAGAAAATTGTTATGGAATTTGAACATCTGTTGATATCCCTTCCACGACGTTGTACGACCAATCCACTTATGATGCTTAGGATCTTGTTCGTCAATATCCTTCCAAAACTTACGCTTATTCGCTTCAAATTGATAGCCAACCTGATAGGAAAAGATTTCCTTTTCTTCTACTACATCTTCATCAAAGAATGATGCAATGCCAGTGTTACCAAGAAGGCTACGAGCATACTCACTAAAATCGTTTTGACGAGAAAGTGAGAACATGATCGTTGAAGCTTTAATCGATTCATCAAGTGCAGCGTTACGTTTAATCGATGCAGAACGATGATCAAGCTGAATTAAGACGATAGGCTGAGTGATTGATGCAATGATTCGCTTGAAATTAGCAATGCACTTCTCTGGATGCCCTAACGACGGGAGAGAAGTGATGATGACAGCGTCAGAACTATTACATGCTTCAATGATCTTATTTGATTCAATATCATCAGCGAACTTTACGTTATTCACTGAAGCACAGTCATGAGAGTTTTTTCGAGTCCACGACTTATCTTTTGCAGAGTACACAGAAGACTGAATGCCGTTTCGATTAAACCAGTCATTCTGCTCTAACGTAAACTTCGTGACGCCGCAACCTTCAATGCCGCGGCCCATAATAATAGTAACCTTTTTCATTTTGTCTCCAAATATCTATTACATAACTGCATTAAAATCGTTGTCATAACGAATATATTGCACTCCGGCTTCCTTAAACATTTGCTTAGTCAACATAAACGACTCTTCCCACACTGGGGACAGCTCATCGCTTTGCATGATAACTTTCTCAATGCCTACCTGAATGACGCCCTTTGCACAGTCAGAACAAACTGGAAGCCCATAGACATAAAGTGTGGCACCATCAAGACTTACACCGTTATGACATGCATTATATATGCAATTCATTTCACCGTGCACAACATATTTGTACTTTTCTTCACGTACATCGAGCCGGCCGTCATCTTTAATTCCACGTGGAAATCCATTATAGCCAGTAGCAAGAATATTATTGTTCTTTCCTACTGCAACAGCACCCACTTGCTTTGAAGGATCTTTTGACCAAGAAGAAAGTTCTTTAGCCATAGAAAGAAATCGGCGAGACCAAGTTTTCATTACTTTACCTTATCAAAATGGCGTTCGTATACGTGAAGGTTGCCAACATGCCAGATAATCTTTGGCTGCTTTTCAAGATCGAGATCTTTTGTCAAACGATCAGCAACATACTTTTGCCATGCATAGTCATTACGATATCCAAAGACAACATCATTGGAACGCATCTGAACGACTGTAATTAGTTGACCATCACGGATCATGTACTGCACAGCATTGGTGCACATAAAGTCAGACATGCCATCTTCGTTGTAATCTTCCCACATAGAAGGACGAGTATAGATCATAACTGCTCGACGGCTATTTGGAAAGTTCATGAGCTCATGAAGGACATGTTCATATTGAAAGTAGTTTTTTGAATTCCAGATGGCCCAACCATAGTTTGAGTTGATCTTGCCGCGCTTCGAGGCAACCTGCTGCCAGATAGCCGGTGTCTTTCCAGGAATATCTTCAACAAACAAAGACATTGACTTGTACCATTTAAGCTCACGATCAATGTAGTCTTCGTTTAGTTCACCGAAGATCATTGGTTCATCAGCTTCAAATGTGGCGCCAAGCATCTCGATAGTCTTGACCCCGGTCTTGTCAGCGACAAAATTCTCGGCAGCAAGTTCATCAATGAAGTGTTGACGAATATCAGATACCTTAAGCATCACTTGCCTTTCTTAGGACGGTTGAGGAAGTCACGGTGAGGATCCTGACCTTCCATCTTACCACGTATATATGAAACTGCAAAACTGGCATAGTTGATTAGATCTTTGTAGGTGTCTTCGAGTGATTCGAAGTTTGCAGTCTCGCCAGACTCAAGGAGAGACTGAGCACGAAGCATCTTGCCATGCATGGTATCATGGATAGAATCTACGCCACGACGATAGTGCATTGCTTGCACTACGTTTGAGTTAGGGTTCTGATAGTCCTGAGACTTCTTGAGTTGAAGCTCAATGCACTCTTGTAGAACTTTTACGGATTCTTTTTGATTGTCCATGATGTGTACTTTCCTTTCTTTGATTTGCTGGTGCAGCGGGAATTTGGATTATAGATTTACTATATCAACAAAGAAAATTATGTACACAGTTATTCTGGAAGTTCCATGTTATTTTCTACTCGCATGAGCGCCTGCAGGCGAAGGATATCAGCCATGATATCATGAGTCGAACTATGCTTCACAAAGACTCTATCCCAACGAGCGTTATCCTGAATAGGACAGAAGCTTGTTGAACTGTTAAAATTGAACTTTGCATCAATGAACGTACGAGTATCTCTCACAGCCCAATACGGAAGACAGGTATCCATTCGAGCTTTCATATCAAGGACACTGGCACAGCGAGCAAGAATCATCGGATCAAACGTATTTGCTCGGCTCCACCAATATTTGACACGCTGACCGTCACAATAATTTAAGAGTGATTCCATAAAATCTTCAAGTGACATATCGTCATGACGAGGCTTAATCTTTTCACGAGCTTCAGCGCCTTGACCTTTCCACCATTCGACTGAGCTCGGTTCGACTACGAACTTGTGCTGCTTCACCTGAGAGACAATGTCAACTTTGTTCTTCTTAATCATCTTCAGAAGTTCGTTGATCGTATAAGGATTATCAGATGTTAAACGTTTCCAGTCAAAGATAACGTAAGAACAATCGATGATGGGGCAGGAATTTACGTCCTGCCCCAGTGTTTCAAAATCAAAAATAAAATGATTAGTCATTCAAAAGACTCAATACACCATGGTTATGATTATGACATGGGCCGTGCCAACCTTCCGGCTTAATTAAATCTGGCATGCCAAAAGGATTCGGCCGGGATGGCTTAATGCCACGAGTCTTTGACATATTAGCATCATGAACTTCACTCCATGCTTGTGCAGCATTAATACCAAATGCATCTAGTGTTCCGATCGCAACAACACATAGGTCAATCAGTCCGTCAACGATTTCTTCTGCATCAAGTTCGGCTACAGCCTTTTTGGTTTCATTGAGTTCCTCATCAAGGAACTTCATACGAAAGCTAAGGAACTCACGAAGCATTTCCCAATCTTTTTCTTTAACTTTTTGTTCTACCCAGTCATTCACACCAAACTTTGCATGCATATCTTCAATATCTCGAGTCCAATCACGTGACATAACTATCTCCTTTTAAATCAATCACATTACAACTATACACTATCTTAAATATTATGTAAACTGCGAAACTCTTTAATGTGTGTTTTTAGCGATTGCTTTGGCCACCAACCAAGATCCTTAGTCTTATCTGATACCACACTTGCAGTCAAACGATTACCTTTACGCTCAGAAAGATACTCGATTTCTCCACCAAACATTTCAGCAATCTCAAGCACAGTGTAAGATGTTTCAACTCCAATGCCGTATTCATCGCCCTTTCCGTATTGACCAATAAGCATTAAAGCGTCAACAGTGTCATCAATGTGAGTAAAATTACGACGTTGATTACCTGGCATTACGACTGGAAGAGGCTTACCGTTCAATGCAAGTTTCTTATACTTAGCAATAAGAGTAGAATACTTACCTTCTTCAATCTCACGATTTCCATATACATTATAGAAGTAAGTGATAGCATAATCAATGCCGAACCACTCACCGTATCGCATAACAAGATCAGTGTTCACTTGCTTTGACCAAGCATAAGGACTCTGAATGTAGCCAGTATGTTCATGAGTAAACTTTGTACTCGATCCAGCATAAACAAGCTTAGCACCTGTTCGCTTTATAAACTCAAGAACGTTTCGAGTACCTATCGTGTTTGAGTGAAAGACAGTATCATAGTCTTCAAAGCTTTGTTCGACTCGAGAGTACTCTCCAAGGTGAAAAACAACATCAACGTTTAGTCGATCAATTGTTTCACTAATACCAGTCGCTGTCGAACCATGATAGTATTTAACACCTTCTACATGATTACACATTCTTCCTGTCGTATAGTTATCGAGTGACACGACAGTGTTGTCTTTGACTAAACGTTCACATAGGTTCGAACCAATAAATCCAGCTCCGCCGGTGACAAGTATTGTTTTATTTTTCATAATATTACTCTGCGTTAATAATCATACGTGAAAAGTTACCATTCTTTTCAAATCGAATGGTGTGCTCAAGTTTATCGAGCATCTTCTCTGAGTGAGAGATGACAAAGATGTTTGATTCGCTTCCAACAGCGTCAAGAATTTTAACTAAGTTTTCTACGCCCGAGTGGTCAGACGAGCCATCAAAGACTTCATCCATGATGAGGAGGTTAGTACTAGCACTATTCCTGAGCTTAGCAATAGCCCGCCAGGTAAGCATAAGGCTAATATCAATACGAAATTTTTCGCCCTCGGAGAAAGAGGCATACGAGAATTCATCTCGGAAACGAGACTTGATAGTTTCGTTAAATTGTTCATCAAGTTCAAAGCCACACATAAATTCCATTGCTGCCAGATATTTATTCACGAGTTTATTAATGATTGGGACAAATTGTCGAATAATTCGAGTTTTGATGCCGCCGTCTTTCAATAGTGTAGAGGAAACATCAATAATTGACTTTTGATCAAAAAGTGAGATCTTATTGTTATTAAGTTCTGTACGTTGAGCCTTATGTGTTTGCATTTCTTCGATTGATGCATCGACTTGAGAAGTGTTTGACTTGATACCTTCGATCTCACGACGAATGACTTCGATACTTGAGTTCCAAACACGAATATCACTGTTCAGCGCAGTGATTTCAGCGTTCTTCTTTGCTATCTGAGTATTCAGTAAGTTGGCCGCTTCCATATGAGTTTCAATTGCGGCTAGTTCAGCATTAAGTTTATCTACCGCTTCAGTGAGTTCCCTTTGTTGAGACTGACGATGATCAATACGTTGAGTCTTAAACTCATCATCAATACCTTGCTTACAAGTCGGACAATTGTCATGCTCATGAAAGAAGGCAATTTCTTTTTTCAAAGAATTAATTCGACTACTAATTTTTGAATCAATATCATTAAGCTTTAACCGCTTCGATGAGAGCTTCTTTAGATCGGGCATTTCTTCAAGCATGTGAGCAACGATATCAGATACCTCACTTGCTGAAGCTTCGGCCAGAGTGATACTCGACTTGAGTTCTTCAATTAGTTTGTTTTTAGACTCAATCATCTCATCGTTGTTCGAACGAAGAGCTTTGATATGCTTTTGTGTTAACTCAATCTTTTGATCGATTAAGTCAAGCTTATACTCGTTATCTCGAATATCGGTTTTATTTTGGTTCGACTTTTCTTTCAGCAGATTATTCATCACAGAAAAGATCTGAATATCGAGTAGGTCTTCAATCACTTGTCTACGTTCACCGGCTGGCAACTGCATAAATGGAACATAGTTTGAACTGCCAAGCACAACGATTTGCTTAAACGACTTATAGTTCATTTTCAGGATTGTCTTTTCAAACATATCCTGGTACTCTTTGACTTCAGCGTTTTGATTAAACATTACACCGTTCTGATAAATTTCAAACAGCGTTGGCTTGATTCCACGACGAACAAGGTATTCTTTCTTCCCTACTGAAAACTCGACTTCAACGAGAAGATTCTTTTGAGTAATGCTATTCATCAGCTGCGGCTTATTTATGTTACGGAATGGCTTACCATAAAGAACAAAAGTAAGAGCTTCAATTAGTGTTGACTTTCCAGCACCGTTTGAGCCCATGATAAGCGTAGTCTTATGACTATTGAGGTCGAGCTCAGTAAACTGATTACCAGTACTGAGCAGGTTCATGTATCTAAGTTTTTTAAAGTAAATCATTAGCCTGCGTTATACCCATTACTATGTCCACGTTCATATCCAACATCATAAGCAGCCTGAAGCCACTTAACAACTAAGTCATATTTTGTTTGGTACGGTCGTGCATCGTTCTCGACGAGATCTTCATATAGTCTTTCGCAACGAAGAGAATAGACTTCTGATTCGTTTAGCCATTCTTCGAATGTCATATGTTTACTCCAAATTTGAAGCTTCGTGGTAAAGGTTCTTAAGGAATACATTAAGCCGTCTGGTGTCAATACCAGTGACTTGTTCAGCATACTTGGTGAGTACTGTTAGAGTATCCTCGACTCCCTCAGCGATGTCTGAGTCATCTTCTAGGTCTAGATTAAGATGATCATCAACAATCTGTAAGTCAACCACACCAATCTTTTCAATATTAGAAATAAATTGGTCGAACCAGTAAGGATTGTTTTTTGTATGTACTACTACCTTTATTATACCATTCTTAAAATTATGTACATCTTTATTCATCACCTCATCGTAATCGTTTGACGAGTCATCATAATGAATCTTATGAAACATTTTAAATGGATTTTCAACGAAAGTAAGTTCACGTGTTTCAGTATCAAGGATATGAAAGCCTTTCGTATCATTCCAATCAGACCATGTAAGTTCGTACGGCGTACCAACGTAAGTAATATTTCCGCGTGATGAACGAGTATGAAAGTGGCCAGAGTAAACATCATCAAATTTACTAAAGAGTTCAATGGAAAGACCGTGATCGCATACTGAACCACGATACATCTCAAAACCAGCAATTTCAAAGTGGCCAAGTATGATCTGAGTTGAAGTCGTATTCATGAACTCGACTACTCGGTCATAGTTTTCTGGACAGATCCAAGGGATCATGCCAATTTTAAGTCCATCAAAATCTACTTCAGCTGGCTCCATGTAAGTAGTGATGTTATCATATTCGCCAAGTAGAAGATTAATCGAGTTGACTTCGTTCGTGCTCTTATAAAACGTATCGTGATTACCAGGAAATACATGGAAGTCAATGCCGTATTCTTTAAGTTGATCAAAGAGATATGACCGACTTCTATGCAGTGACATAAAGTTAATGTATTTGCGGCGATCAAAAAGATCTCCAAGCTGAATGATTGTGTTTACGCCATTCTCTTTTAAATAAGGAAAGAAGAACTCCATGTAAAACTTTTGCATATGATCATGGAACGCAGCTGAGTCACCTCGTGCGCCAATATGAGTATCACCCAGTAAAGCTATTTTCATCGAAAATTCTTTTTTGTCAACTCAGCAATCTTCTTTCGATTAAAATCACTAATGACTACGTCACAGCGATCGCGAATCATTGTAAGAGTTTGAACATAATTTTCACGAATATGTAAAGGATTGCTCTTATCCTGAGCAGATTCAATCATTTGTTCAACTGCAACTGGCAATGGTCTACTCATTATCTTCTCCCATAAACTTTTCTACGCCACTCTTTGGTTTTTCCTTGACTGGCTTTGGCTTTTCAAACTTATTGATCAGGTTGGCACTCTTGTCTGTATCGAGCTGCGCGTACACTACGCTAAAGTGGCCAGCATCTTCTGAGCCCATATTTACCAACGTATTATTTATTGACGAATTGACAAGTGCTTTATGCTTAATGTAAGACTGCTTTTGTTCTTTTTGTATTCGACGAAGGAATGCATAGAATATGATCTGTGTAAAGTAAGCGAAAGGATTCGTTGATTTATCTGGATTAAAGTTGTGTATGTACATCAAGCAGTTTTCAATGCCGTCGCTAATCATTTCATCTTTAAATGAGTAACTAGCAAAGTTTGGCTTAGTCGCAAGCTTCTGTGCAATGAGAAAAATACACTTGCCAATATAGTCACTAATTCTTGGCAGTTCATTTCCAGTTAGTCCATTTTGTTTTGCTTCATTGAGTGCATTAATGTAATGAAGCATTTCACCGTATAGACGCTTATTGTCAACATAATGTTGACTGCTTTTCTTTTTCATATTATAACCTCAATGTAATTTCTTTTTATCGTAAACTTTATTATATAAATTTGATAGATCTACAACGACTGAGTCATCATCCATTTCGTCGTCATTTTCAATCGTCTGAAACTCTTTATAAAATTCAATCGTCTCAGGCTTTGGCTCTAGAGCCATTATAACAAACTTGCGATTAAATGTAAATACCGTTTTATTGCACCACGACATATATGAAACAAATTTTAATCCGAAGTTTCCGTCTTTATCGAAGTCAAAAGATATGTTCACTGGTTCTTCGATATTAAAGTAATGGTCATTTATTGATTCAACTAATCCCATTATAGATTCACCGGTAACAAGCTTTAGGCAGATGTATTTAGCTTCTGAGTCCATATTACATTCCTTATAGTTGAATTACAATAATGTCGTAGTCAAATTTGTCGGCATCATACATCTTTACTCTTTCCTTAAAATGTTGAAGAGCATAGTTTTCGTATGACTTGTAAGATAAGTCATCAACGATATCCCAGAGGTATGCAGTTTCCTTTTGTTTATGTAGACGAAGCATACGTCCAATCGACTGAGGTACTTTTGTTTTTGACTTCTGTGGTGCTGCAGCAATCATATGGTGCAGTTTCTTAATTGAAGTTCCGGTACTCGTAGTACCGAGTGATGCTACGAGTATAGCATTTTCTTCATCTTCGATCGCTTTACGAATTCGTTCACGGTCTTTTACTCCACCGTCAATATAAAATACATTATTCGGTGATGATTCTTCAAGTACTCGATTAAGCTCGTTACCATGATCGCGTAGTCGAAAAAAGACTAACTTATTGCCATCAAGCTTAAGTGTAAGCTTTTTGATATAGTTCATTCTATTTTGATCTGTGGTAATCAAATCGATTTCAGACGCGTAGTATTTTGCAGCTCGCTGTGCTGGACCAAACGCTTTCGTAATATCGTCTCGCTTCTTCTTATTTGCCTTACATACTTCTTCTGGATACTTAAGAACAATGCATTTAATTTTAAGTTTTGATACGTAACCTTGATCCATGAGTTCCTTTGTAGTAACAGCTTGATAACGAGGACCAAATAAACCTTCAATC
>Ga0181347_1000173_pt1 | contig 21170 bp, 37 predicted proteins | sample Su13VDMM110SN_FD_130102 | JGI IMG/M metagenome (GOLD analysis project Ga0181347, IMG submission 130102) | Freshwater viral communities from Lake Michigan, USA - Su13.VD.MM110.S.N | ecosystem: Environmental > Aquatic > Freshwater > Lake | place: USA: Michigan | collected 2013-07-16
ACTGCTCATCGTCTTCTATGTATCTATCTATCTCTTGAAAATTAAAATCAATTTTTTTTAAAGTCTCACTTTTTTTTTTCAAAATAAAAAAATATTATTGATTTTCGTCTTCTTTTTTTTTTTTTTAATTTTTTTTTATTTTTTAAAAAATAAAAGGGATTTAAAAAAAAAAAAAAAAAAAAAAAAAAAAAAAAAAAAAAAAAAAAAACGATTTTAAAACCGCGAATTTCAAACGTTAAGTGTTTTTTATTAGCTTATTCTGTACTATAAACAAAACTTATTATTTATGTTTAAAACATAAGTAGATAGTATCGCAATAGCTTAAAATTGTTTATGTTTTATTATGTTTTTAATATAAATATGTCCTATCTTTGTAGGGCATAAAAGGAGTAATTAAAGCTTCTTTTTAGAGCTACATAGTACAGCAGTTAGGAGCGACCAACAAACCTATCGAACCGTAAGACCAGTTAAAAGGCAGTTCCGCAAACATTACAACGGCAGATGCTACTGGCAGTTTGCCACCACAAGACGTGAATAATAGCAGGGAGTTCTGCAAATTGCCAGTAGCATAGGTTATAGGCAGGCAATTTGGAACGAGTTCTTTGAAATTATGGATTATTCTAAATGTAGAATGTGGATAACTTATTTAAAATAAAGTTTAAGTTTGTTTGGTTATTTAAAATATAGTTGTATATTATGCATCATAATTAATAACAAAAGAGTGGAGCAACTCTATAAACACTGCAAAAATAAAATGGCAACAAAAACAACACTTCAAACAATTTGCAACAAGTATTGCAACATTAACCACAACTATGACAATTATTCAATTGGTGGTGGTTTAACAGATGGTAAATTTGCATCAAATCGCCACGAAGATGCTAAATATGACGAAGGTAAATTAACACTTGGCGAAGCTACACAACTATTCAAAAAAGCAACTGGATTAAGCACAGACGAAGTAAGAGAGGTTATTGAATTTGCTATTCCAAATATGGAATGGCATCACGCTGGCAAACTTCCTAAACAATATGGCGGGGGAATGAAAAAAACTTATTTCTTAAATGCAAAAGAAATTTGCAAAGTAGCTTCAAATTTTTCAAATTATGTAGCTGAATTAGAAGCTAATAAAATTGCAAAAAAAGAAGCACAGGAAGTAAAACAAAATTTAGAAGCAAAAAGAAATGATTTTTTAAATGCAAATGCAAAAAAAGTTACAAGAGTAGGAACGAAACCTACTTACTTCTATTGCTTATATAGTGAGTGTAATGGTAAATATGGCTGGTTTGATGCTTCAAAAAACATTTACAATATGGCTCAATATCACACTGGTTGGGCTTTTGAAACACAAGAATTATACAACGAATTTTTAAATATCAAATAATGAACGAAAAAATATTACAAGAAGCTCGACAAAGGTTCGGGCTTCTTTTTAAAGATTTAAGAAAAAAGAAAGGATTAAACCAACAACAAGTAGGCGATGCTTGTGGAGTTACTTTGCAAACTATAAACAAAGTTGAACTTGGAAAATTTCCTTATTCAGTTGATTTGCTTATGAAATTAAGCGTAGTTCTTGGTTTTACTATTCAATTTGAAATGAAAGAAATTGGCGACCAAAGTCGATTTTTATTACAAAAAAGCGAAAGGCAAAACTTTTACACTTTAACTGACACGGAAAACCAAATAGTTTGTTCTTTTGAAAAAGGCAAATTTAACGATACGCAAAAGTTTAGCTTCTTAAACGATACCCAATTTAACGCTGGCAATTTAGCCACTATAATGAGAGAGTTTGGCGATTGGCTTCAAACTAATCATTCTTCTATTATTTAGAATACTCCATAATTTTTACTGATAAATGTTTACGGACTGTCATTACTGGTACGCTGGTAGTGGCTTGCCTATAACAACTGTATATGTATGTACATTTAATAAGGTTCGCCCCTTTACAGTTGACAAACTATACACATAAACAACATGCAAAACTATACAATTGAAACATTTGTTGAAGTTATTGGAGCGATAGGCATTCATTTAGAGCTTCACGACTTGAATAAAAAATCCAATTTAGATTTAGACAAAACAGGTCAAAATTAAAGATAAAAATTACTTGTATGAAACATTCAGTATGGACAGATGAAGATATATTGTTTCTAAAAAACAATCATTCTTTTAAAAACAATAGAGAGATAGCTAAAATATTAGACAAATCTTTTGACTCGGTAGCTAGAAAAATAAATAAGTTAGAACTAAAAAAAGAAAAAGCAATCCTTGTAGAAAATAAAATAACGTCTTCAGATGCAAACGTTATTTATTTGATATTAAAAAAATTTTCAAATAAAGAGTTGTCGGAAATGAGTGGTTACTCTATACCTGCGATTACTAAAATGAAATCTGCTATTAAAAAAGCAAAAGAGAATATAAAAATACATCACAACACAATTTCTATTATAGAAAGATTGAAAGCAATGGAATGTGAAAACGAATTAGTTTTAGAAAATATAGATTCTTTGTATAGAAATTCAATAAATACGCACATTAACCGTGTCTTTGGTAAAAATAAATTTTCTATCAAAAAAAATAAAAACACTATAATTATTTCAAAAAAGAGTTAAAAATAAACACATCTAATTTTCAAAATTTCAAAGCCAATTTTTATCCGTAAAGATTGGCTTTTTGCTTGCCTATAACGTTCCGCAGCTACACGAGGTGCAAGGCTTCGGGACTGGATATTTTCTATTTAAGATAAAAGTTCAATGCGAAACGGCAATTCCACTAAATCCTTGCATCTTGTGTAGCTGCTGTTGTGCGTTCGGGTTTCTTATTTAATTCTTTCGTCTTTTCCAATATATTCAAATATAATGTTTATTGCTTTTTTATGAACATCATCATTGTCGGAAGATTTAGAAGTTAACTCGCCAAACATTTTATAAATAGCTCTGATGTGGTTCATTAAAATATTAAAAATTAAACTAACACAAATTATTATGAATAAAGCAATGTTTTTAAAAGTAGGTTCGTTTGTCTTATCGACAATCATTAAAATTATAGTTCCAAGTGGCAAAGCATATAGCAGTATAAATCCTAAATATTTTATGATGTTTATATTCATAAGCATTTTAGCTCCATTTGGAATCTTATTTTTCAGACTCCATAACTGTAATATACCCCAAAATATTCCATTACCAATTACGCCACTAATTAACGAATCTTTATTGTCGATTATCCATTTCGTTATGTTTTCAAACACTATTTCTCAATTTATTTATGTTAATAAAAAACACTAATTTTTTTTCAGCGTTTCATTCGTCCAACCTGACGCCCAACGGATTGTGGCTTTGTGCAGTTGCCATTAAAAATGCACTAAACTTTAAATTAAACACAAATTATGCAAGCACAAGACCATATTAAAATTAAGCCAGAGGTGGCAATTGCTCAAAACCACTGTTATGAGAAGCCTTTTATTGAATTATTTAATGAAGATTGCAATATTACATTAAGTAAAATAGAGGATAATAGCATTGATTGTGTAATAACCGACCCGCCATATTCAGGACTAAATGCTAAAGGAAAAGTTGGAGCAAGTCGATTTGATCAATCTGAACATCACATAGAGTTTGATGATATGAGCGAAAGAGCTTTTTTATTGTTTATAAAACCAATATTCAGAGATCTTTATAGAGTTATGAAGCTAGGTTCGCATTTATATTGTTTTACAGATTGGAAGCAGTTAAGGAATATGGCTGATTGTTTAGAATTGTCAGGATTTAAAATAATAAACATTGTTTGTTGGGATAAAGGACATTTTGGAATGGGGGCAGGTTACAGAAGCCAAAGCGAGTATTTATTAGTTTTTAGTAAAGGAATTGCAAATACTTTTAATCTTAAAAACATTGGTAACGTAATAAAAGTACCAAGAGCAAAAGAAACTACACATCCGCATCAAAAACCAACTGAATTAATAAAAATATTAGTTGAAAATTCAACAAAAGAATTTGATACAATTTATGACCCATTTGCAGGAAGTTGTTCAACTTTAAAAACAGCAATGGCTTTAAATCGCAATTGCAAAGGAAGTGAATTAACAAAAGAACATTGTGACAACTTTACGAGGTATGTTAACGAGATGCTTCTTTAAGGTTTCTCATAACAACTGTATATGCATGTACATTTAATAAGGTTCGCCAGTACAAGCAGAAGCCGAAGTATTAATTTCTAATTTTAAAAAAATAACACCATGACACACTATATTTTATGCGGTTCCTATTCCGTAGCAAGTTTTAATAACCAAGACTGGAGATCTTTAGAGGAAGGAATTTTAGAAACAAACGAAGGTGAAATTATCGCTTTTAATACCTCCGAATTTAAAAACGGGCTTCACGAGCTTTTCAACTCTCTTAGCGGTTGGAATGATTTTATAGAGCTTTCAAAAGATGATTTGGATTTAATAAGCAAAAACACGCTTATTGAAATACAAGAACCAAACGAAACCACGCAAGCTATTTATTGGAGTACCGCAGACTTTGAAAAACAAGCTGATGAAAATTTTAAGGGGCTAAAACATAACCATCCAGAAGAATTTGAAAATTTTGACACATGGGAGCAATTATATGATAAAACAAAATTTACCGAACAACTACGCATAATGATCGAAAACCATGATGCGACCGAGGGCATTAATTGGCTAACTATCGAAAATTATCTAATGGATTGTGGAATAAAACAAAATCAAAAACCGCTTTAAATAGCGGTTTTTTTATAAAATTCAAAGTCATGGCAACCCCAGAGCAAAAAACCCTAGAAGGGCAAATAACAGAGACGAGCAAAAAAATTGAGTTATTGAAAAAGCAGTTAAAAGCAAAAACCAAAGAACTCGATACCAGAATCGAAGAGGATAACACTGATTTATTCGGAAGTCGAAAAAGCGAAGCCACAGAGCAAACTTTTTTGTTTTCTGAGAGAGTAAAAGTATCAAAGCGGGACAAAGTTTTGAATCCTATAAAACTAAGCCTAAAAACGGCTGAAACGGAGCTTCTGAAACTTACTGAACTACAAAACAAATTACCCAATACAGGAAAACTTTTTTAATCAAAAAACTAATCAAATGGAAAAATACACAGTAATCCAAAATTTTGAAACAGAAACAAGCACAGATGAACTTCATTCAAAGAATTTTAACACTAAAAAAGAAGCTAAAAAACACTTTGAAAGTATTAAAAACGAAACCATGCAAGGCGGAAGTGTTGAAACTGTAATTTTTAACAACAAAATCGGAGAAGAAGTAGAAAGTTTTATTGCTTTAAAAGATTATGCAGAGTATTACGGAAAATTAGTAATTGCATTTCAACACGTAGGTAAAGGAATGAATTACGCACATCATTTTCAAGAGCTTTTTTGGCTCGATAAGTACAACGAAAAAAATCTTTCAGACAATCCAGACAACCGTTTCAAAACGTGGCACTACATTTTAGACCTAAAAAAAGAAGCCCTAAACGGATTGACTTTTGATGAAATTTTTGATAAAATTAAGGACGAAGCAAGGCTAAAACTTGAAAATTATATTTCGTTACAAGGTTTAGATTTAGAAATAAAAGAGAACGACGACGAAAACTAATTTAAGTCAAAACCTTCGGATAAAATCTTACGGGCGTACTTTCTAGCTTCGGCTAATGATGGGTGCGCCAAAATTTCTTCTGGTGAATAATTTTCATCATAATATTCAGTCAAAATAAAACGCAAAGGAGTTTCTTGTTTTACCCAAATTAAATATTGGGGATCTTCACGATGCAATATAAAAAGCTCGTTTGTTTCTTTATCAATACAAGTAAGAAAAGGGGATATAAAACTAGGTAAATCCATCATTAAAAATTTCGGTAAAACTAATAAAATATATTCATAAAACATGGACACATTAGAAAAACAGCATTTAGAACTTGAAAAAATACTCACTTTTTCAAAAATAAATAAAATTGAAGAAGTTTATGAAATCGAAGAGTTTTTGTTGATTAGAGATGAAGTTTGCACGGGAAGAATTGAAACTACATACGATGCAGTATTAGAGTTTATAGATTGGTTCAACCTAAATCAAAAATGATGCAACTACAACTTGATTTTTTTAAACCAATAGAAGAGGTAGATTTAAGCGAAAAAGCAAATAAATTGTTGTACATGTTAAATGAAGACTTAAAAGCAAAAGAAATGTATAAAGCCACACAATTTATGCAAATTGAAAATTTAATTGTTTTGATAGCTCAAAACAGGCTTAAAGATAACGTGTTTAATATCATTGACTGTGACGGCAAAACTCCAAAAGAATTTTCTGCAAATTGGCGTAATGCACAGCATGTAAAATTAGAAGTACTTCAATATTTAGAAAATAAAAATCTCTTAGTAAACTCATGAATAAAAGAACAAAATTAAACACCATTGCAGTAATAACTATTTTGATAGTTCTTACTGCAATGGCTTGTTACAGCTAATACCGTAAAAAAACATTATGCAATCAACAACCACCACAAATACAGGCAATTTTTTTGACTGGTTCTCTCAACTAGGTGGGGAACTTAGCAGGTTTGATTATGAAGCCCTTAATAAGCCAGTAAGCAAAGTTTCCCCGCAAGAAAGCAGCTTGAAAGGGAAAGCAAAAGAAATAAAAGAAAAATACAACCACAATTTTCAGTTTAGAAATGACAGATATTAACGATTTTATCCGTTTTGTAATCGAGAAAAGAAAAGCTTTAGGCCTTTCAACTGCTGATTTATCAGAGCGAGTATTCAATTCCAGAAGATCTAAATATATTTCAGATCTCGAAAGCGGAAGAAGAGAAGGTATAACGCTTAAAATAATGGTGAAAATCCTAAAAGAACTTAATACTGAGTTAACTTTTAACGAGCTTTAAATTAATAAAAAAAACCGACACTAGTTGTCGGTTTTTTTTATCTCTACAAAAGTAATTAAAAGCTGCTCTATATTTTTTAAAATAGCCTCTTGGTTTTTTACAGAAACCAAAATTTCTAAATCATAATTTTTTTGAATTGAGGCCGTCTCAAAGTTTGCAAATAAATTAGATTGATTTTTTTGTAACTTTTCATTTTCAATTATTACTGGAAGTTGTCCCTTTTTTAAAAACCAATAATTTACTTGTGGAAACTCTTTTATAACCCTATCTGTAAATCCTTCACTTATTTTACTAATTCCTTTTAGTATATGATCTACTGAGGCTGGACTTTTATAACCTACCTTTTTAGACAGCGCATGACTTGTAATTCTTAGCTCATGCAATAATTGTTTTACTATCTCTTTATCATCCATTTTTCGTGTATTTTTTAAACGCTATTTCGTTAATTAATTAGCTTTCAATAATTTACTATCCCATACTTTTTTGAGCGTTTCTGCATGCTCCCTGTTCGTCTTCTTGATATAATCTAACATTTGTTCTTCACTTGACCATCCACAAATAGCCATTAAAGTCCTATTACCAACAGTACCGTATATATTTGTTGCAAAGCTCCTTCTACAGATATGACTTGTCACCAGTTCATATTTAGGGTATAAATCTACAACTTTTCGTTTAATTTTGGTTTTTTCATCAACCTTTGCGACGCCTCCAGTCATTTTTTCTTTAAAACCAATTATCCTTGCAATTGTTTTTATATGCTTGTTGAATTTAGAATCACTAATTTTTTCAGGAAAGTTTCCGTTTCTCTTTTTTAAAATATCACGCACCATCCAATGAATTGGAATACTAACAAAGGTTTTTGTTTTCTCGGTTTGAATTTCGATAAAATCACCGTTAATGTTATCAATTTGTAGCTTTGATAAAAAGTCCGAAATTCTCAAACCAGTCCACAAACCAATAATTAAATTATCCCTCACATTGTCAAGTGTATGATTGTCGGATAAATTATGATTGTAAATTTGCTCAATTTCAAATTCACTAAAATAAGGCTCTTTGTATTCCTGCGTTGTTTTCGCGACAAATACTCTGTTTTTATAAGACTGATCAATAATTATATTTTCAGCTTCTGCCCTACCACAAAAAAACTTGAATCTACCAATCATTCTTTTTGCTGTCTTCTCAGCATAATTTTCATCACACAAAAATTCTGAAAATCGATCAATCAAATCAGAATTTATTGATGCAAACTTTATTTTATCCTTATCCCTATTTTCAAACTTCTTAATTAAATTATTCAGAATTTCGTAGTGACGTTGTGTAGTATCATCCATATACTTATCTGCAGAAACTTTGAATTTAGGAGCTTTTTCTTTTAGCCACCATGTATCAAAATCTGTTAAGTAAATTTTATGAAGTTCAGGAGCTTTTTTAAGTTCGTCAGAAGGACGATTAAAAAATTTAGCAATAGTTTTTTTTAACCAAAAGGTGCTTAATATTTCGCCTTCACTAAAATCAACGTTTGCAGAATTTATTATGTGATTTTTTAAGTCGGCAATTTTAGCATTGATTTTATCCCGATCCGGAACTGAAATGACGTTTCTAATTTTTTGGTTTTTGAAGTCCCAATTTTTTTCGTCAACAAAAATATTTATACCCGAAGAAAGATCAATTGCCCTTCCGTTCAAATACCTTACTTTAATTTCACTCGGGTTCTTTTTACCCGAAATAAAAAATTTAATGGTAGCCATTTTTTTTTCGTTTGAATTACTAAATAATAATAACGCTTTCCCAATTTGTTATTAGAATGATAAATAAACGTTCCCGACAATTAACACGACATTGCATTACCGAAAACAAATACATTATACTGCAAATATATACTTTTTTATATTAAACTAATGTTTTAAAATATATTTGTTGTGTTGTGTATGTTATTACCATAAATAGTAGATCCAGTCGAGGTCACTTATTAAACTTACAAACCCCAGTAAACACTGGGGTTTTTTGTATTTATATTGTAAACTAATACGATAATCAACACGACAAATACACCCTAAAAACAAACAAAAACAAACATATTTCGGTGATAAAAAATTATTTTTTAGCCGTTTTACATTATTTAAAAATTTATAAAAAGTCTTTTTTATTAAAATCAAGGGCTATTTAAATTAAACCAATTAGACAAAAAACAAATTTTTGTAATTTACAAATTTGAAATCGGTATTTAAAATTAAGATTTAGGTTGTTTTCAAGCTTTTTAAGCGATTGTTTTTTATTTTCCTTAAGTATATTCGTTTTTAACAAAAACAAACGTTTTAAAGCAAAAAAATTAACTTATTTTTTTTTGAAACTAAAAATCTCTTTTGATTCTTTTTTTAAAAGAATATCATTAACACTTACATTAACATTAACATTAACATTTACATTAACATTTACATTAACAGCGATTTTTGCGATACGGTGCGACAGAGTGCGATCCCGAAACATCGGGGTGCGATGCTTTGCGACAGAGTGCGATCCCGAAACATCGGGGTGCGATGCTTTGCGACAGAGTGCGATACTATGCAATATCATAATTTGATTTTATCTTAATTGCTTCGCTAAAATCTAATACCGCTTCCGCATAATTTTTCATTTCAAGTTTAACAACACCCCTCTCAAAGTATAATTCATTTAAACGACAAATTTCTGTCTCCATATTAAGATTGTTGTGCATAAAGTTATATTTGCAATTTAGATCATATTCTATTGCGGCATTATAATCTAATATTGCACCATCATAATCTTTAAGAGAGTATTTTATTTTACCTCTTTGAAGATAAAGATAAGAACAATCTAAACTGTCTAATAATATTGCTTTGTTGTAGATATGCAATAATTCTTTTTCATCCCATTTTTTTGCAAATGCATCTTCAAGATATTTTGAAATTGTTTGACTGTAACCTTGACAAAAAAACAAAGCTGAAATTAATAAAAAACAATTTTTCATATATTAATTTTTAAAATTACTCTAATCTAATTACACCTATAACCAATGCAACTGCATTGATTTGATTTTTATGCAGTTCAAAAGGCTCGTATTTTTCGTTATCCGAAGCAATCAAAACACTTTCCGTTGTACTCCCTTTTCTAATTCTTTTTACTAATGCGCCTTGAATAGTATCTAACACATATACTTTATTCCATTGAAAAAATAAATCATTCAAAGGCAGTTTTTTACAAGCTACAATATCCCCACTATTGTATTTAGGCTGCATACTGGAACCTTTTACGGTAATTAAAAAATCAGCTCCTTTGAACGTAGGTATAACGAAACGCTCACAATCCACTTCTAAAACTGCACTTTCCCCTTCACCAAATCCAGCCATAGCACTTAACGGTATCAAAGGGATTCCCTGTTTATCATCCTTTAGTCCGTAACTATCCATTGGCTCATTTAATACGTTATCAAGAGCGTTCGTATTTTTTAACATATCCCCTTTGCCTGTTAACAACCATTCTGGAGAGACATCTGGAAAATAATCAAGAAATCTTGTTGTATTTTCTTCACTCATTCCGTTGTTTTGTGTCAAAACTCCACGAGTTATACTAGTTTGTTGGTAAAATTTATAGGGAGTAATCCCAATAAAATCAAGGTATTTTAAAATATTTTGCTTTATAATCGATTTTTCTTGCATAAAAATTTGTGTTAATCGAGATTTCTTGCTTATATTTGCCTTAACGAAAACAAGCATAAACAAATATACCGTTTTGCGTAATCACTTAAAATTATGGGAAGTCAAATTTTTAATTACAATGGTAATAATATCACTTTTCAGTTAGGGAATGGCGATGTTATGGTAAATGCAACTGAAATGGCAAAGCCATTTTCAAAACTGCCAAAAGATTATTTAAAAACACAATCTACAAATGAATTAGTTAATGCAGTTTCCGCTAGGACAAAATGCCTACCGACTGATTTAGTTAAAGTTGCAAACGGAGGTACATCTTTTGGCACATGGATGCACGAAGACATCGCCCTCGATTTTGCACAATGGCTAAGTATTGATTTTAAATTATGGTGCAACGACCGTATTAAGGAACTCCTAAAACACGGTATGACCGCCACCCCGCAAACATTAGAGCAAATGCTCAATGATCCAGATGCTTTAATCCTTACGCTACAAAAACTAAAACAAGAGCGTGCTGAGAAAGAGGCGTTACAAAAACAACTCAAAGCACAAGAAATAAAAATCGATTTTATTGACCGTGTGCTTGATCTTGACGAAAAAATAGATATTGGCCAGTGTGCTAAAATACTTGAATTGCCATTTGGCAGAAACACACTCTTTAAAAACCTCAGAGAAAAAGGCGTTTTCTTTAAAAAAAGAAACGAACCACAACAAAAATACATCGATAAAGGATATTTCCAACTCAAAGAAAAATTTATCGAGCGTGACAATCACGACAGCTTTATGGTCGTAAAAGTACTAGTTACTCAAAGAGGTTTAGGATTTTTAAGCACCCTATTTAAAGCCTCTCCTAAATAAAAAAAATTAGCAAAACTAGAGTAATGACTACAACCGCCACCATATTCCTAAAACACAATTTCATGTTATTGGATAAAATCCTAAATAACGGTGATTTTGTAATTGAAGCCAAAAGTTTCACAGATCCAAACGATGAAGTATTCAATAATCCAATAAACAAACAAATCCCACAAAATGGAGGTAACCGTAAAAATTGCACCCGAGAGCATGCAAGAATTAGCTGAAAAAGTTGCACTAATTAATGCCAAAGGCAAACCAACAAAAGAAAAAATCGAAACAGATCGCTATTACAAAGTTTCAGAAGTAGCTAAAATGCTTAATAAAGCAGAAGAAACCGTAAGACTCCATATTCGATTGGGGCTTTTAAAAGCAGGAAAAACAGGTAAATCATGGTCAATTTCACAAACTAACTTAAACAATTACATTTCAAATGAACGATAAAAGATTTTACGTTGCCACAGACAAATTAGCAGAAGTTGCTGACGCTTTATTACATCAAGGTTTTACAGAGCAAGATGCTTGCCTTAATAATGACGAGGAATTGTCTTCACATATTTTCATTGATAGTTTAAAGAAAACTTTTTACCATACAGATGAAGAGTGCCTAAAACAAACAAGCCTCATTCTAGTAGAAAAATTTCAAAAAACTTATTCAACAACAACTCTTAAAAAAATCAAGAAATGGCAGAATTAATCCCACCCCAACAAACACAATCCCAAGTTGCTAAAACAGGCGTAAAAGGAGTTTCTCAATTTCTAAACTCAGAGGCGGTAAAAGGCAAATTCACTGAAATATTAGGGCAAAAAGCTATTGGTTTCATATCCTCTGTTCTAACTGTTGTAAATTCTAGTAATCAGCTAAAAAATGCTGACCAAAATTCAATTTACACAGCTGCATTAATAGCTGCTTCTTTAGACGTTCCAATTAATCCAAACTTAGGTTTTGCATATATCGTTCCTTACAACGAAAGTTTTAAAGACGAAAGAGGTGTTTGGCAAAAAAGACAAGTTGCTCAATTTCAAATGGGGTACAAAGGTTTTATTCAATTAGCACAACGTTCTGGACAATACGCCTTGATAAACGCTACTGACGTAAGAGAAGGTGAATTGAAAAACTTTAATAGAATGACTGGAGAAATGCAGTTTGAATTTATCCAAAACCCAGCCGAAAGGTTAAGCATGCCAGTAGTCGGGTTCGTTAGTTACTTCAGATTAAATAACGGTTTTGAGCATTCATTTTATATGACAAATGAAGAAATGTTGGCTCACGGTAAAGAGTATTCTCAAACCTTCAAAAAAGATGGTAAAGGGCTATGGAAAGACAAGTTTGATGCAATGGCTTTAAAAACAGTTACCAAATTGAATTTATCCAAAAATGGTCCACTCTCTATAGAACTTCAAAGAGCAATAATCACAGATCAATCTGTTATTAAATCGGATTCGTTTTTAAAAGAGCCTGAAACATTAGAAATCGAAGCTACTTATGTTGATAATCCAGAAGAGACCAAAGAGGAAAAAGTTGATTCAGCCAAACTAGTAATGCGTATCAACCAAGCCAAAACATTGGAAGCCTTAGAAAAGCTTAAAAATGAAATTCCAGAGGAAGACACTGATACTTATACGCTTTATGCTGATAAAAAAACAGAATTGAGTTCTAAAAATCAAGCGACTACTACTCCAAAAACCAATATGCCGTAATCATGAGTATCTACAACACCTACTCTCCTGAACAACTTGAAAATCACTTAAACCAATTTCTGGTTAATAGTTGGTCGTATTCAGCCGTATCTACATTTTCTAGGAATCAAAAATGTTACGAAATGCAATCGGTTTACGGCTATCGTTCTAAATCATCAGCCACCACTGTAGCGGGTAATGCATACCACGAAGCTTTACAGCACTATTTTAATCAAATGAAGGCAAAAGAAATTTTGCCTGATTTGATTAATTTAGAAACTATTGCCTTCAATTATATTGAAGAATTTGAACCTAGAAACTGGAAACTTCAAAAAACCACGCCTTCAGTTGAAGAAAGCATTAAAGAAGCAAGCAGTACCGTATCAAAATTACTTCAAAATTTCCTAAAAGATATTTCAGTTTACACAGATGAAATAGATGAAGTCCTAGACGTTGAGTATTACGGAAAAGGAATTTATGTAAACATTAATGGCGTTGATATCCCTTTGCCCTTATACTACAAAAGTGATTTAGTAGTAAAACTAAAAAACGGTAAAGTTGTAATAATCGATCACAAATCAAAGCAATCTTACACTCCAGAAAGTGCCGTAAAGCTTACTAATGGCAAACAAGCTATTACTTACGTAATAGGCTACGAAGCAGAAACTGGAATTGCAGTAGATGAAGTTTGGTTTATCGAAAACAAATACAGCCAAAACAGAGACAAATCGCCTCAGCTCGTAAAATTCCCACTTGACATGACAAGTAAGGGCGAACGAAAGTATTACGAATCTATGCTTTACGAGGGACTACGTGCGCTAGTTCAAGCGGTAAGTGATCCTGATTACGTATACATAATGAATGACAGCGACAACCTAGTCGATTTAGCCGAAATGTACGAGTTCTGGACTAAAACTATGCTCTCAGAAGTAGAAGATTTTGCAGATATAGATCCAACCAAAACAGAACTGATTAAAAACCGTCTTAAAAAGATTAAAGACAGCGGAATCAAAACCATAAATCCAAGCGTAATTAAACAATTCAGACAAAAAGCTTCTGAATTTATTCAATACGATTATTCAAACAAAGACATGACACAAGAAGAAAAAATAGAACACGTGCTTCGCAGATTTGGAACTGTAGTAAGAGTTGCAAAAGTGTTCAACGGTTACTCTAGTAATACTTACTTATTAGAAATTGAAGCTGGAACAAAAATAAATTCTATACAATCGCATAAATTAGATTTAGCTAATGCGCTTGATGTTTCAACGGTTCGAATTCCAAAAGAACTTACGGTTTATGAAGGTAAAGCATACCTAGCGGTAGAACTTTCTAAAAAACGTGAAAGAGACTTGTTATTCAATAAAAAAGACTTGGTAGATATGAAAATACCAATTGGTAGAGACAATTTTGAACAAATTGTACATTGGGATTTGAACAAACATTCTACACCACACGCATTAGTTTGCGGTGCAACTGGATCAGGTAAATCAGTTGAACTAAAAACCATGATCGAATTTGCAAAACTTGCCAAAGTAAAACATATTATTATCCTGGACCCGAAATTTGAGTTCTGCCGCATGGGAATCAAAGGCGTACAAATCATTAGCGAAATCGAAGATATAGAACTCGCTTTAGAAGAATTAGTAATTGAAATGAATGAGCGTGTAAAAGCAGGTACAGAAGAAAAAACGCTTATCATTTTTGATGAATTTGCAGACGCTCAATCCCAAGGAAGAAAAGGGAAAGAATTAGACATCATGGAAATGGTTGAAGTAGGCCAACAAAAAATGAAAACAATGTTTGGAGAAACAATGGTTCCTAAGATGAAACTACAAAAAGTAGGATCCAAAAATACTCTTGAAGAAAATCTTCGTATTCTTTTACAAAAAGGTCGCTCCGTAGGATTTAGAATTGTGGCTGCAACTCAAAGAGCCTCAGTAAAAGTTATTACTGGTGATGCCAAAGCTAACTTTCCTGTTCAAATTTGTTTCCGTGTACCAAAAGAAATTGACTCTAAGGTTGTTTTAGATGAAGGCGGTGCAGAATCATTGGCAGGCGCAGGAGACGGCTTAATTCGTTCCCCTGAATACCCAGAATTAGTGAGGTTTCAAGCTTACTACAAACCTTAAATAATGAACAACTGACCGACATCGATGTCGGTCAGTTGTTTATCAATTTATTTTTATAAATATCAAAACCAATATAATGGAGAAACAACAACTAATACATAATAAATGGTCTGATTTACGAATTATTCTTCTTGGTAGTCAATACGATTTCGACGGTTGGATCGATGTAAATGAGTTGGAAAAAGAACATCTTACAAATGAATTAGAATACAAAGAATATAGTAAGCCTGATTCTGATTTTAAAACTATGCTTTGCCGTCCAAAATCACTTCAAGGGATAGAAGATAACAACGGCTGGATTAAAATTGAAAGCGAAAATGATTTACCTGGATTTAAGGTGCAGTATTTCGTAATGATAAATGGGAAATTGTCAAAAGCTTATTATAGAGGAAATAATAGATGGATTGTTGACGGAAATGATTACCCAAAAACAAGCGAATTACATGAAATTACCCACTGGCAAGAAATAGTAATCCCTAAAGCCCCAATTTTTTAGGACTAACGCAAGCTGTTCCCTAACGTTCCCACGTTTGTAGATGGTGGCGTATGCGGTTTAGTAGATTCCGCCACTATTGTTTATTGATTGTTGTGCGATGGTGCTTTTTCAAACAAATATTAACAATTAAATTATTAAATAAAATGTCAAAAATAATAATCAAAAATCAAACTGAAATGGATGATATTTCAGTATTAACTTTAGTTCAAAGAGTTATTAAAAATGGTAGGATTTCTAATAATAGAAAACAATACTGCTATTTAACATCTTTTAAAATAGAAAACAAAGAATATCATATCGTAACTGATTTACGCAAATGCTCTGATGTATTCACTTTTTATGCAATTTCGTAGCATCTCGCATAACGTTAAAAATAAACGATGGTGGCGTATGCGGAAGCGTAGATTCCGCCACTAGCTACAAACGTGTGTTATAGGCACTACGGTTGTTTAAAGATAAATACTAATATTTAAATAAAATAAAAATGGAAAAAGTAACACAAGAACAAAGAGCACAAATTGCATTAGAAGAGTACGGAAAAGAACCAACTCAAATGATAGCACATTTAGCAATATTGAAACTTGCTGAATTAGGAATAAGTACAAACGCCGAAAATGTAACTCAAACAACACAAGCCACATTTAACGGAAAACGTTACGATGTTGAGATGATAGTTTCTTATAAAGAACAAACGTAGTCTTGCTACTAACGCCCCGCTTGTATGGTAAGTGTGGAAAAATACGCCGCATCACTCCATACAAATACTATAATTCAAGTACAAAATCAACTATAAATTAAACACCATACCGCATTAACTATACAAGCTGTTAGCATTAGTGCGGGTTATTAAAATAAATATCTATGGATTTTACAACTGAATACGAAGAAAAAAAAGAAGTGATTTTATCTTTTCTTAAAAATTATGACACTTTAGATTATGACCAATACAAACAATCAATAATAGATAAAGATGAAAATCCATTAGATTATTGGTTATGTGATGATGATAAATGTGCCGAAATAGCAATTAAAAAATTACGAAAAGAATTGCCTAAATACACAAGATTGTCGGTTGAAAGATATTCAAACGATTCAGACCACGATACTTTTGAATGTTGCACCAATTGTGGAAAGGCATTGAATAAATATCTTACTTGGTATGAAAGCGAATTGGATTATTTAATTGAAAAATGCCAAACAAAAGAATCTATTATAGAAGAAATGAATAGTTTTAGAATTGTGGGATTGTTAGAATCTACTGGATGGTTATGCGATTCTTTAAATTCAAAAGAAGCAAAAGAAAAATTACTATTATTTATTGATAAGATAATTTCTTTTTAAATCGAATTGTAGCCTTGCTACTAGCTGTTAGCCGTTCGGTTTTTATTTAAAATAAATATGAAAAAAGCGATTAAAGTTCTTGAAAAAAGAATTGAAATTACAGAAAGTAAAAAGTTCATCAGAAATGTATTTAAAAAAATTAAAAACAATGGAAAATAATAAAAAAGAATTGGTTGTGATTTATGTTTCAAAAGATCAAAAAGAAATTCACAGAGATTGGAATCCTGTTTATATTCCAGTAGAGACCAATTTAATAACGTTTAAAAATATTGGTACTCCCAATATTTTTGGAGATTTGAAAGAAACTTTGTTCTACGTTGCCAATGTAGAATATCAAGTTCCTTCCGTTGTAGTTATAACGTTGCTTGGTCAAACCGACCAGTAACAATCAATAAACGATGGTGGCGTATGCGGTTGCGTATGTTCGGCTGGGCTTTTTCAAAAATCAAATTAAAATGACAGACGAAATAAAAAAACTGAAAAAAGAACTGAAAGAGTGGAAATCTCAAGAAGTTAAAGAGCGATTTGAAAGAGTTAATTCTCAACTTCATATTGTTACTATCAATGAATTACAAGACAAAATTAAAAGATTGAAACGTGGTGAGGATATTTAGATTTTCAGCCTTGCTACTAAGAACTGGGCTTTGTGTCAGTGCCTGAATTTGAAAAACTGATGCTCAATATTTATACAAAACTTAAATTGAAATACAAATGATACAAACAACTACTGAAGCAGGCATTGCACAAAACCCAATGTTATATGCTGTTTCATCTGGCAAATCATTTAACGAGGTTATGAATGATTTATGTCAAAAACACCAGCCGAAATTATGGGGCGAAAAATATCCTGAATTCGAACCAAAAGTTTGTAAAAACAAATTAGGTGACGGCTTGCAATTGATATGGTTTCAAACTCTAGACCAGCGACCTTATTGGTGGTGGGTATTCGTTGATTCTAAATGCGATATGACCGAAGAAGATTATTCTTTACAAGTTTATGATTTAATAGAAGATGAATTTGGTTCAATTCCAGAAGAAGATGATGAAGATTATAATGAAGAAGATTATGGTGATGTAATTAAATGCTACCCAATGATATTAAAGAATGATGGCATTCTATATGGAACGCAGGAGTTATTTAGAAATAGCATATAACCGTTATCTCGCTTGGCGAGGTTGGGAAAAATAAGCCCGAAAATTTTAAATTTAAAAAACAACAATGAAAGTACAAGACCAACATCAAATTAAGCCAAATACCCAATCTTGCCAAACGAGTGTTAGTGGTAGTACGGTTTATCCACTTGCTTTTTTAACAAGAGCAAATAAGTTATTTATGAAGTCAAAGACAGATTTTTCTGGTGACGGTACTCCAAGATATATTCCAAATCCAAAAGCAAGTGGTACTTATTGCTTACAAGATTGTATGAAAGACTACACGCCTATTTATGATAGGCGATTTTCGAAGAGCATTGTGTAGTATTACCACTAACGTTAAGCATTGTTGCAGTTGTGAATTAGGACTGCCAAATTATCGAATTAAAACCTAACCAACCAAGTACAAAAACAATTATTAATTAAGCCAAGTGCCACAATTGCTACAATGCATTGTTAGGGTAAGTGCTTTTAAAATCAAAAACTATGGGATTTCCAAATTATGAAAATGAATTTTTGTTATTTGTTTACAGCAAAAAACACGATGAAACACCAAGAAACGAAAACAGATTTAGATATGAAATCGCTGAAAAATTACCAAAATTTAAAGGCAAAGAATACACATCAGCAATTCTTGTAGGTAAACAATTTAATCCAACTACTGCGGAATACTTTCAAGTATTTGACGATGCGATTGTTTTAGGTGTAGGTAATGTTTCTGATTGTGTTGCTGGGTAGCATTTACCCTAACAGCGGTTTTGTGATGTTGCCGAAAAAACACACCCAAAACTTTAAATTAAAGACAAATTATGAAAACACAAAATAACGTTACAGTTCAAGACCAAGACGGCAATAGCACAAAACCGCTGTTAGCACCAGTACGGGTTTTAAACCTATACGCTGGAATTGGGGGAAACCGAAAACATTGGGAAAATGTAGAAGTAACTGCGATAGAATACAATGAAGAAATTGCTAATGTTTATAAGCAATTACATACAAACGATACTGTAATAGTTACTGATGCTCACGATTTTTTGGCTAAACACTGGAGAGAGTTTGATTTTATATGGAGTAGTCCACCATGTCAAAGCCATAGCAAAGTTAGAATGATGGCAAGTAAAGGAGGAAGTTACGATGCTGTAATGCCTGATATGAGATTGTGGGCTGAAATAACCTTTTTACAGAGCTTTACTAAAAACACGGATATAAAGTTTGTAGTTGAAAATGTAAAGCCTTATTACGAACCATTTGTAAAACCAACTGCAAAACTTGGTAGGCACTTATTTTGGGCAAACTTTGAAATACCTGAAACCGAAATTAAAGACGGATTAACTCACAATGAAAGAGGAAGTTCTGAAAAAGGTTATTTTGATTTACGAGAATATAAAATAAAACACAGAAAAGACCAAATAATTCGTAATTGCGTTGACCCAAATGTAGGACAATATGTTCTCGGTTGTGCAGTTTCGTAGTATTGGTGCTAACGATCCGACGCTTGTAGCAGTTGGGGAAAAGAAGCCAAATCATTAAAGTAATAACTAATAAAACCAAGTACAAAATGAACATTGAATTTAAGACTGATGCCCAATTGCTACAAGCGACTGTTAGCACTTGTACGGGTAATTTACTTGAACTTTTTGCGGGTTCTCGATGTATGGGAATTGAAGCTGAAAATTTAGGAATGAATGTTTTTTCAGTTGATTGGACAAATTACGAAAATATAGATTTATCGATTGATATTGAAAATTTGAATAAAGAACAAGTGCCATTTATACCCAGCCACGTACACGCTTCATTTGATTGCACTACTTATACTATTGCAGCAATAAGCACTCACAGAAACGGAACAGAACCGAAAAGCGAATACGCTAAAAAATGCGATAAAGTAAACCAACACGTAATATCATTGATTAAAGACTGGTTAAAAATCAATCCTAAAATGACTTTTAGTTTTGAAAATCCAAGGGGAATGTTAAGACATATGCCGTTTATGCAAGAATTTACAAGGCACACAGTATGGTATTGCCAATATGGAGATGACCGAGCAAAACCAACGGATATATGGACTAATTTAAAAAATTGGAAACCAAAAGAAATGTGCAGGAATTACAAATATGATAAAGATGGAAATATTATTGACAAACATTGCCATCACGAAAGTGCAAGGCGTGGAGCAAAAACAGGAACACAGGGCAAAAAAGGAAGTTACGAACGATCAAAAATGCCGAAACAATTATGCTACGAATTGTTGAAATCGTCTTTAGAAACGATAAACGTAATATAAGTGCTAACACGTGTTTTGCAAGATTGTGAACTTCGGAAACGAATATTTTCTGATAAGATAAAACGCCTTGCGAACTACTAAACGTGAACTTACTACATATTTCACAATCTTGCAAAACACGTGTTAGCGGATTGTGGCTTTTAACGATAAACTTCTGGGCGGAGTGATAAAACCCAAACTATAAAATTATGAAAGCAACTAAAAATACATTATACAGAATAGAAGATTATATTAATGGAAAATTAATAGAGCCTGACGGAAATTTAAATAAAACAGAATTTACTTCACTAACATTGACAGAAGAAGAATCTAAAGAAATTGTAAGTATTTTAGAAAAAAATATTCCCAATTATGGTCATAAATGTATTTCTATTTATAGAGATGGTATTGTTGTAGATGGTGTTGTTTACAATATTTGTTTAAGTTGTGGTGATTTTTATAAAGGAAATGAGCATTTTTATTTAAGCAAAGAAGGTATTGATAAATTCAATAATTTTAAAAATGAGATTATCAATCGAGATTAGGTTCTACTGCCATATCTGCTAACGCCCCGCTAGTACAGCACGCTAGGGATAAGTAAGCGTAGTACTTTCCGATCTGAAGATTAAAAAAAACACAAAACAATATTAACTAAAGCCATATACCCTAGTGAGTTGTACTAGC
>Ga0181347_1000176_pt1 | contig 21017 bp, 26 predicted proteins | sample Su13VDMM110SN_FD_130102 | JGI IMG/M metagenome (GOLD analysis project Ga0181347, IMG submission 130102) | Freshwater viral communities from Lake Michigan, USA - Su13.VD.MM110.S.N | ecosystem: Environmental > Aquatic > Freshwater > Lake | place: USA: Michigan | collected 2013-07-16
ACCTATAAGGTATTCCCTTCTGCGTATGCAAGCGGCGCTATCGCTAAATGTAGAAAAGCTAAAGCTAAGAAATAATGGCTATTCGCAAAACAGAACAGGGGGCATCGTTAAAAAGATGGTTCAATGAGAAGTGGACGGATGAAAAAGGTAATCCATGTGGATCGACCAAAAACAAAAGTGTAAAAGCGTGTAGACCGTCAAAAAGAGTAAACTCTGATTCCCCGAAACCATGGGGTGAAATGTCAAGGACTGAGAAGACGAAAGTTGTATCAGCAAAGAAAAGTACGGGCATGGGTAAGAGAAGACCAAGTAGTAGTAATGTATCATAAAAATAAGTAGCATGGCAAAGACAGCAGCATGGACCAGAAAAGAAGGTAAGGATCCGAAAGGCGGATTAAACGCAAAAGGAGTTGCTTCATATAGAAGAGAGAACCCGGGGTCTAAATTACAAACCGCGGTTACTAAAAAACCATCGGAATTAAAGGCAGGTAGTAAAGATGCAAAGAGGCGTAAATCTTTTTGCGCAAGAATGTCTGGTATGCCAGGCCCAATGAAAAAACCAAACGGAGAACCAACAAGAAAGAAACTTGCATTAGACAAGTGGAACTGTTAATATATAAAATAAAAAATGGCAATAGTATATAGTTACCCAATAGCTACACCAGAATCACAGGACTTACTGGTAGGAACTGAAATGGCTCTACAAGGGGGAGAAGACTCCCCTAGAACAAGAACATTCACAATCGGTTCTATAGCTTCATTTGTGACAAACAATAACACTGTTACAAATGCAACCTCAGTAGCGTTATCTTTGGCTACATTAAATTCAACTTACCCATCGGCAACCATTGGATTTAAAGTACAATGCGCTAATGCTGCCGTGCTAAAGATATATGAAAAAACCTCAACGGCGTGGATTTCATACACAATTGCCAACGTTGCATAAAAACAAATAATTAGTATGGCTATAATATATTCATATCCATTAAATGACAATATAAAGTTATTAGATGAGTTAGTAGGAACTACTGAAAAAAATATTAATGGTCAATTAAAAACTGTTACTAGGAATTTTCTATTACAAGATCTAGCGGAATTTTTCATAGTTGACGGTGGATTACAGAAAACAATTACATTAACTACTATAGGGGATAACGGAGCTGCTACATTAGATCAGGTAACCGGGATACTAAATATACCGGAATATGCAGGTTTGCAAAATCTTCAGCAGGTTACTGATTTAGGTAATGTTACAAGTAACTCGATGCGCGTTGAATTGGCCAATAGTTATAGCCAAATTAATGTTTCAAATATAGGAACTGAAAACACTACATTGAGCACCTATGCTTATTTAAGAAACAATGGTTCTATAAGCATTAAAAGCGGGGCAGTAGAATCTAATATAAAAAATGCAGGCGTAACAAATTCAGGTGTAATACTTGAATTTCCAAATAAAACATCGGGTAGTTATACGATAGCAACTACGAGTGATGTTATTGTCCAGAATCTTCAGCAGGTAACAGATGAGGGAGCAAGTACTAATAATACAATTACTATAAATCCAATAATAAATACTGACGGATTAGTTGTAAACGCAAGTGGAAGTGGTGTTGGAGTTGATGTAGTTAGTATAAATTCAACGGCTGGAGTATTTGAATCTACAAATGGGTATGGTATTAATTCTTATAGCGTTAATAACGCTGCTGTTTATGCAATTTCTGCTAGTGACCACGCTTTTGTAGGATCTGGAACCTATGGAATGTCTCTTACAGGGACGAGCAGTGGAATAACAGTTTATGCTAATGAGGATTTTGTAGCGTCTTTAAATCAGGGGATAACAGCAGGGGGTCTTATAATAAACAGCGGCACATCATCAACTGGCAACTTTATAGAGTTAAACAAGAACGGAGTTGATAAGTTTACTATTAACCAGCAGGGTGAGCAGTCAATAGTTAAGATACCAGGTGGTACATCATCTCAGTTCTTAAAGGCAAATGGAACTGTTGATTCATCTGTTTATACAACTGCTCAAACTCTACAACAAGTTACTAATCTAGAGGCAACTACTACAAACTCAATAACTGCAAATTCATTTATAAAATCAGGAGGCACTTTCGCACAACTATTAGCTGCTAATGGTGATTCTATTGTAGCAGGAACAAATATAACAATATCCAACGGTGAAATATCTTCTGTAGGCGGCAGCGGTGGCAGTAGTGTAAATTTTTACTTAAACGGTAGTATTGCAAGTAGCGTTGCAGGGTATCAACAAATAGGATCAACTGCAGTAATTGGAGGAGGTACAGATTTTACATTAGCAGGGAATGGAACGATAGCACAATTTATAACAGACGTTGGAAGTCCAAACAGGTTAGAGATACCTGCGGGTGCTTGGACATTTGAGTTGTGGTTACAGTCGAGTGTTAATAATTCAAGTACTAAGGTTTATGTGGAGTTGTATAAATATAACGGAGCGTTTACATCAATAGCTAGTAATATTTTAGTTCCAATTAACCTACAAACAAATACAAACACTAATTTATATATTACAAATTTAGCTATTCCACAAACTACTTTATTGGCAACTGACAGGTTTGCAATTAGAGTTATAGCCATTAATTCAAGCGGTGGCCACAGTGTGACATTGCACACTGAAGATGGTAACCTTTGTGAAATACTAACTAATTTTGTTGGGGGTATAGTTTCTATTAACGGAATTACGCAACCAACACAGACATTAGCGGTAGGTACAACAGGTAGCGATTTTGGCATTGTTTCAAGTGGAAGTACACATACATTTAATTTACCTTCTGCAAGTGCAACCGCAAGAGGTGTTGTTACAATAGGAACACAAACATTTGCAGGAGCAAAGACATTTAACAGTCAAATTATATCATTAAATGGAATTTTAGGACACCCAGATGTGCAAGAGCCATACAACGCCTGGACAACAAATGGAAGTTATTATGATTTAACCACACTGCAACCACTTGCAACTAACCTAACATCAATATCTGCTCTAAGTACAACAAGTGGAGTTGCATTTGTAAAAGTATATAATGGAAGTTATTTTTTAGACGCCGCTCTTGGAGTGCAAACATTTTCTGGAGGAACAACAGGCCTGACTCCTAGTACTGCATCACAGGGTATAGTTACATTAGGGGGAACTTTAGTAGCTGCAAATGGAGGAACAGGGCAGTCTTCTTATACTGTTGGTGATATCTTATACGCCTCTACAAGTACAGCCTTATCTAAATTAGCGGGTGTTGCAACAGGTAACTCTTTAATCTCTGGTGGAACTGGGGTTGCTCCTTCATGGGGTAAGATAGGCCTATCAACTCACGTGTCAGGAAACCTACCCGCAACAAATGGAGGAACAGGGCAGTCTTCTTATACTGTTGGCGACATTCTATACGCGTCTACAAGTACAGCCTTATCTAAATTAGCTAATGTTGCAACAGGGAATTCTTTGATTTCTGGTGGTATTGGTGTAGCTCCTTTGTGGGGTAAGATAGGTCTATCAACTCACGTATCAGGAAACCTACCTGTAACAAACCTTAACTCAGGAACAAATGCTTCTTCATCAACTTTTTGGAGGGGTGATGGTACTTGGGTGGCAGTTAGTGGAGGTTCTGGAACAGTAACATCCGTAGCTGCATTAACACTAGCTTCTACTGTTGCGGCTGATTTAACTTCAACCGTTGCAAATGGTACAACAACTCCCGTAATAACATTGAATGTGCCTGATGCAGGTACAAGCTCAAGAGGTGTTATTACAACTGGAGCACAGATAATAGCTGGAGTAAAAACATTTAATGCTTCACCAATAGCGCCAACAAAAGCAACTGGGACAAATAATACAGAAGTAGCCACTACAGCCTTTGTTACTAACTCTATAAATGCTGCCACTCCAGGGACTGGATATGGTGTGTTTAATATATTGATTACTACTTCTGCAAGCATAACCACAGATACAACTGGAACTTCTGGCGGTAATTCTTATGTGCAAAATGGTAGGAACGTGATGATCAATAATGGGGCAACAGCAATAAATGTAAGCATAACCCCCTCTACCTCAACGCCAACAGATTTTATCGCTAGTTATACTAAAGTTGGTACTGCAGATATAACATTTGTTGTTACTAGTACATTAGTATTTGTTAATAATATTAATGGAGCTATACTAAATGGTCTTCCTGGAAGCACCGCGTTACTAGTAAGAAATGGAAATAACGTTTATTTATCAATTAATAACTTAGTACAATAATGAATCCAGCTGCTTATTATTTATCAGGTGTGGAGAGTTACCCAGACTATGTTCCAACCGAAATTCAAATCGGGGGACAGATATGGGACCAAAAAAATCTAAACACTGCCAGATACAGAGACGGGGCTCCAATTCCTACATCTGGTGCATGGGTAGCGGCTTCTATTGGTCTTTGGAGGTATTATCAAAATAGCCAATTAAATGGAACTATTTACGGTAGGCTATACAACTGGTACGCGATGGTTGGAATATGGAATTTTGCATCTAGTGGGAATCCCTTATTAAGAAAAAATATAGCTCCAGTGGGGTGGAGGGTAGCTACTGAGGGTGACTGGGACCAACTAGCAAGTTATGTAACGACACTATCCCCAACTGGGGACGTTGGTGGTAAACTAAAGGAGATTGGCACTTCGCATTGGTTTACTCCAAATACGGGTGCTACAAATATCACTGGTTTCACAGGATTGCCAGGCGGGGCAAAAGGAGCTGATGGTGCTTTTGCTAATTTAACTTTAGCAGGAAATTTTTGGGCATACGATTCCTCGCAGCCGAAGGGTAGAAATCTTAATTATAATTCTAGTAGTTTAACCACCCCGACAGTATCTAGTTACCAACCTGGTCGTTCAATTAGACTAATTAAGGAGGATATTGTGATATCTGGATTTACTACAACAGCGGCAAGTAATGTAGCTGTACAGTCAGCCACTAGTGGCGGTTCATTTTCAAATTTACCATTAACTCCAAGTATATCTGATAAGGGTATATGTTGGGGAACTGGCGGTTTTCCTAATATAGTAACTGATTCATTTACATCTGCTGGAAGCGGAACTACACCAAATCCTTACAGTATAAACATAACAGGACTAACTCCTGGAGTAACATATAATATCAGAGCCTATGCAACACTGTCAGATGGCAGTGGAACTGCTTATGGTAATACAGTTTCATTCACAACGCCAGACGGATACCCAACAGTTACTACTGATGCTATTAGTGCTATTACGGGTAGTACCGCAACAGGTGGTGGTAATGTGACAAGCGACGGAGGATTTGCATTATCTACATTTGGTGTTGTTTGGAGTACTGCAACAAATCCAACGATAGCATTGCCTACTAAAACAGTTCAAACTGGAACTATAGGGGCATTTACAAGTTCTATAACTGGACTGTTCCCTGTTACTCCGTACTATGTAAGAGCATACGCTACAAACAGTTATGGTTTAACATCTTATGGTTCTCAGGTTACATTTACTACGGCTGCTGAGACTGTTCTGTTATACGGATACTCATTAAGGAGAGTAGTCCCTGGATATTCAGGGCCTGTAATACAGGTTAGGAAAGGAACATCTACTACTCTATTACAAGACTTTTACTTTAACGCAAATGGCGAGTTAGACCAAGCAGCCATACTAGCTTTTGTAGGAACAAGTATTGGTTATGTTAGCAGATGGTATGACCAGAGCGGTAGAGGCAATACATTAGGAGTCACTTCGCCTGTCCCAGGGAGAGAGCCAAGAATAGTTGAAAATAGCACAGTATACACTAAGAATGGAAAAATTACTTTGAGATTCCCTGGTAGCTTTAACCGTTTGCTATCTGCCGTTTTTACTCCTATTAGTGAAAATAATTTATCAATATTTACGGTTATTTCAAGTAATGCGGCTGCAATTTCGCAATTTCCCCTGTCTATTGGAAACACTTATTTTCCAAGACCAGATTCAAGTGGACTTGATAACGCAAGATACGCAGGAGCTAATAGAATTCAATTAGGGGCTACTGATGCTAATAATAAAATATATAGTAGTTTAACTACTCCGACTGGGATTAGAGCCTGGAAAAATAATGTTTCTCTGGGGGCAGAGACAAGTATAGCATCAAGCAGTACAGCAACTGATATAATTTTAGGGTATCAAGCCATAGGTAGTACATTCGCTACATTTAATGGTACGCTACAAGAAGTATTATTTTACATAGGTGACTTATCCCCAACTGGAACTACTAGCAGGTCTTCAATAACGGCAAATGCAATTTCTTATTATTCAATAATATAAATATATGATAACAATTAACACAAACAAGGAAATCGAAATCAGAAATATTACTTACGAAGTAATAGACAGTAAGATAGTTAGTCTATCAATTCAAAAGATTGAACAGGACATTAATGGTGTAACAGCTACTGGGTTCTACTATTACACAGATGATGATGGTATGGTGGTAAAGCTAAAGGATAACAGGACATATATGTCTTGGGATGAGATAGCTGAGGTAGAGTTTAATGGCATACCACCTATGACTGATGTTAACTACAAGGAGGCAAACTTTGAGAGGTTAATGACATTCACAATACTTAGGTTGACTCAGGAGTCAGGTCAAAACTTTGGTATTAATATCGAAGACTGGGATATATAATGGGCTTTCTATTATTTATATTAGCATATATTTTTTATCTACCACTGAGCCTGATTAATTGGTTATTTGTTAAGAATAAAAAAGGATACTTTGAAAGTTCAGCTATTAACTTAGATAAGTTTGGCAATAGGGAGTTTAGGACACTATTTAATAAAGTATTAATACTAGAAGACGGTTGTAAGTTTGGCAACATTAACGAGACTATATCTAGCGTTTTAGGAAGAAATGAATTGATGGGTACGTTGTCTAAGCTTGGAATTATATTAGTTTGGCTATTAGATAAGATAGACAAAGATCATTGTTTTAAAAGTATAGAAAAATGAGTAGACAAGAAATAGACGTAATATTAAATAAATTTATATCAAGAAAATTAATGGTTTTTGCGATAGCTTGTTTTGGATTATTCGCTGGGGATTTAACATCTCAAGATTGGGTAATAATAGCAACCGCTTATGTAAGCGTTCAAGGATTTACTGATATAATATTAAAATTAAAGCAATAATGAAACTAGATGACAAAGGTTATTTATTAATAACAAAATTTGAAGGGTTTTCTGCAAAACCGTATTTATGCTCAGCCGCTGTCCCGACCATTGGGTACGGATCAACATTCTATGAAGATGGTAGTAAAGTTACAATAAATGATAAGCCAATAACTAAAGAACGAGCTATTGACCTATTCAAAGTCGTTGCGGATAAATTTGCAAAAGACGTAACTAAACTAGTAGTATCTAATATAAACCAAAATCAATTCAACGCATTAGTTTCATTTGCTTATAATGTGGGCAGTGATATTGATACTGATACCATTGCCGAAGGACTTGGAGATAGTACATTACTTAAAAAAGTAAATAAAAATCCAAACGACCTAACAATACGTTATGAGTTTTTGAAATGGAATAAAGCAAAAGGAAAAATAGTAACAGGTTTAACAAGAAGAAGAAATGAAGAGGCTAGTATTTATTTTAGTTAGTATTATATTTATGTCTTGCGCTTCTAGAAAAGTGCAAGTTAATAATACGGAAATAAAAACAGATAGCATAGTAGAACGTAAAGACACTATTGCTATAAAAACAGTTGATAGTATATATATTAAAAAAGATATTAGCACAGACGAGATTACCATAACTCCATTAGACACTTGCAAACCACTTGTAATAAATGGAACATCCTATAAAAACGCTATTATAACAATTAAAAAAGTTAAAGATAATAGTTTATACTCTAAAAAGAAAACAGAGACTTTAAACACGTCTAAAACGCAAACTAACAAGGTTATTAAAGCATCGGTTATTAAAACAAAACAAGTAGAGAAGAAAGCTAACCTACCTTTGTATTTTATTCTTTACGTTGTATTTGCGATAATATTATTTTTAGCATATAGATATTTAAGCAGAATCAATATATTAAAGCTGCTGGGTTAAAAAATAATTTTTGCGCGTAATAATAGCAATATAATCAAATTAAATTAAATCAAATAAATATGTCAGACGCAATTGTTAAGAACCTTAGTTTTGGTGACGATGCCAAGAACAAGGTTTTTGAAGGTATTACAAAATTAACACGAGCAGTTAGTTCAACTCTTGGAGCAAGTGGTAAATGTGTAATGTTAGAAGATGGAGCAGGTAATCCAGTTATTACCAAAGACGGAGTAACTGTAGCCGATAGTATAGTGTTATTAGATCCTATTGAAAACATGGGAGCTAGGCTTTTAAAAGAAGCAGCTAGGAAAACAGTTAAAGAAGCAGGCGACGGAACAACTACAGCAACAGTATTAGCTCACGCTATTTTATCTGAGGCTTATAAAGTTAAAGACGCTATTAGCTCAAGAGAACTTAAAAACGGTATTGAAACCACTGTTGAAAAAGTAATTGAATATTTAGAGTCTATTGCAGTTCCGGTTACAGGAACAATGATTGATCAAATTGCAACGATCTCAACAAATAATGATCCTACATTAGGAAAGATTATTGGTGATGCTTTTAGAGCAGTTAATGAAACTGGCATTGTTATGATGGAATCATCATCACTTGCTGAGACTGAAATTGAAATATTAGACGGCGTGCAATATGATAAAGGATTAGTTAATTCACACTTTATCACAAATCATACAAAAAAGACAGCTGAACTAGATAATCCACAAGTATTGATTATTGAATCACCTGTTGAAAATATTAGACAAATACAATCAGTATTAGAATATATTATAAAAACAAATAAGTCTTTACTTATTATTGCAGATGTTGAACCAACAGTTATAGCGGCATTAGCAATGAATAAGGTTAAAGGGAATATTAAGGTTAATGTTATCAATGCGCCAACATACGGCGTTAGCAAAAAAGATATGCTATCAGATTTGGCTTTACTAACAGGAGCAACTGTTATTAATGAGGATCTCGGCGACGATATGGATTTAATCCAACCAGAATATCTTGGAACATGTTTAAAAAGTATAACCAGTGATGGAGATACTATATTACAAGTCGGCGAACCTACCGAAGATGTTACTACATTAATAAATGAAATAAAAGCAAAGCTATTAGATAACAATCCTCCTGGAGAAGTTATTAGATTAGAAAGAAGATTAGCTAGGTTGTGCGCTAAAGTAGCGATTGTAAAAGTTGGGGCTAATTCAGATATTGAGTTAAAAGAAAAAGCGGACAGGGTTGAAGACGCAATTTGCGCAACTAAAGCAGCAATAAAAGAAGGTATTATTCCCGGGGGAGGTATTGCATTATTAGATGCTTCTGAAATTATTACTTCAGACTCGGCGGGCGAAACTGCTTTATTAAATGCTATCACCGCGCCATTCTATACTATTTTAAAGAACGCGGGCATTGACACGATACCTACAAATAGACGCGTAGGATTTGGATTAAATGTTATAACCAATAAAACGGTTAATATGATTGAAGCGGGTATTATTGATCCGTTGTTAGTTACCAAATCAGCATTAAGAAATGCAGCATCAGTTGCTGTTACAATATTATCAACCGATTGTGTAATCAATAACTTAAGAGTGAATGAAGGCAATAGGTAATAATATAATCATACTGCCAAAGAAGGTAGTTACAGATAAAACAAAAGGCGGTCTTATTCTGATTGAAAAAGATAAAGAAGATATTAGATATAAAGAAGCAGTTATTGTATCAGTTAGTGATGACATAAAAGCGGTTGTTGAGGGGGATGAGATATACTATGACAAGCATGCTGGCCACGGAATAGAATTTGAAGGTGATAAATATACAGTTATAAAATTGCAGGATATAGTCGTTGTATTATGAAACGGTTTGAAGCTAAGGACATAAAAGAACTTAACTTATTAAAGAATTATAGAATAATACGTAAATGGGCGTGCAAAACAAACGAGTTAAGTGATGCTGATTTAGAATTGCTTGTATACTTTGATTGTATGGACTTCTTCACAAAACAAGATTTTAAGATAGGTACATACTCATATAGCTGGGACAACAGACGATGGAACTCCTTATTAAAAGAAGGGTGGATAGTAGTTTGGAGACCTAGAAATCATACAACACAAAAATACCATATATATAAAGTTTCTTTTAAGTGCAAACAATTAATTAGTAGAATGTACCGTATAATGCTCGGCATCGAAGAAATACCTACTAGCACACAAAGAAACCCTATAATGAAAGGTAAAACATATAGTGATATAGTGTTGAAAAAAGCAATAGAAAACGTTAATAAAAATAATTAATATGATAGACAATTATAACCAAAACCCAAATCAATTACAGTCAAATGTAATTAATCCAAATGCAATGGGTAATATGCAAACCCTGCAAGGAGTAAACGGTATGCAAATGCCAAATACATTTAACAGAACAATTGGTACGCCTATTATGGATACAAATGCACCTGTGGCGACCCCCCAAAATGTACAAACGCAAATTATGCCTAATAATAACCTACAAACATATTAATCATGAACTTAAATATTAAAACACATCCGATGGACTCACACGATAAACTAGCTAAAACTTCAGGGGTTGGAGCTAACGCTTTGTGGAATGGTCCTTTCAATACTGATTCTTTGCCAAAAGGTAAAGGCTCTAGTTCTGGGATAACTGGAATTATCTTGAACAATGATAAACCAATGGCGTGTGGTTGCGCAATTACTCAAAGAGCAAAAGGTCGTTCTAATGGGGCATACTGATTTAAAAATATACTTAGTTAACGGGGCAACTATGGCAATAAGCATGACCGCAATTGAACCTGCATTAAAAATAATGTTATTACTGGTTTCTATTGGTTATACTGTCAATAGATGGATTGGATTATACGCAGATAAAAAAAATAGTAAAAAACTTAAAGATTAATTATTATGAAAAAAATGGTTGCAGAGAAAGCTACTGGTGAAAAATACGGATCTAAAGCAGCAATGGCTAAAAACGAAAAAGGCGAAAGCAAAAAAATGCAAATGAAAGAAAAAGTTGCAGCAAAGAAAACAATGATTAAAAAGAAGAAATAAGATGCCATATACTCAAACAGCAGGTAGAGGTAACGGTCCTAAAACAGGAGGCGGATTACCAGCTAGTTTAAATAGCGGGTCTGCTAATAGTATAGATCCAACACTTGAAGCAAAAGCGAAAGCCGCAGCTGAAGCAAAGCTAGCAGCAAACATACAGGCAAAACCATTAGGTGGTTCTTCTGATTTTAGAGCAGAAGTAGGAACAGCTACAAATATTAGACAAGCAAAAACTCCTCAAGAGAAAGCCGCTTTAGCAAAAGCCGTTGCAGCGGGGAAAGCATCTGGTAAATATAACAAGACGGTTAGCGCTACAGCAACTGCTACGGGAAAGGATATGCCAACAGCTCCTACGCCAACAGCCCCTATCCAAACAACTCAGCCCCCAAAAACTCCAGAAGCGGCTAAAAATTATTTTACACAAGAGGTAACAAATCAAAAATTTGGCGGACAAAAAGTTGAGGGAATGACAAAAGATTTAAGTTTTATTGCTAGTAAAAAACTTAAAAATGTAACGGATACTAATCCTGAAAATATTAAACGTGGTAATCCTTATAGTACTGGAGAAAAAAATACTTTTCAAAGCAGAGAAGTTACTCCACAAGAACAAAATCTTTTAAATAGACGTTTAATATCTAGTTCCGATAGCGGATTTGGCGTTAGTCCAGAAAGATATAAAAAATATATAGAGGCTAAGCAGGCTATATCAGATAAGCAAGATGTAGAATTAGCAAAAAGAGCCGCTATAAAAGCCGCGAAGAAAAAATAAGTTATAATACGTAATTACATATATTAAACAATTAAATTAAATAAAATGAGTACAGAAATTAAAAAGATTACAGAAGAACAATTAGAGAAAATTGTAAAAGGTCAAAAAGATTTGCAAACGCTATTAACAAACATAGGTGTAGCTGAATCGCAGAAACATAGTTATCTTCACCAATTAGCAGACATAAACAAATCTGTTGAGGAATTCAAATCAGAAATTGAATTACAATATGGAGCAATCAACATTAACCTGCAAGATGGTTCTTATACCGAAATTGTAAAAGAAGACGAGCCAAGTCTAAGTATTGTTAAAGATACTGAAGAATAAATAATGAGTTCTGTTATAAGAAAAATAAGTATAGGTTCAGATTATAAGAACGATGCAATGCACTATTCTATAGGTCAAACAGTATATGGGGGTCATGAGATTTCCCATATATTGTTTAATGAATCTGAAAATTCTTATAATATTCATATAAAAAAAGGAGATGAGATAATGCCGTGGAAGAAGTTTAATTCTAACATGGCAATTTCCGTTGAATATGATTTAGAGTATTGATGAGAAGTGTATTTGACTTTATAGTTAAGCCATTAGGCGAAAGATATGAAAATAGCATTACGGTAGATAATAAAGAATTATTACTAAATACGAAAATAGAAAGTTTTAAATCTGTTAATAATGTAGCGGTTGTAATTGCAACTCCTTTAGCATTCAAAACAGAAATTAAAGAAGGAGATTTAGTAGTAATTCACCATAATGTGTTTAGGAGGTTTTACGACATGAAAGGCAAAAGCAAGAATAGCTCATCATATTTTAGAGATGATCAATACTTTTGCAATGTAGATCAAATTTACTTATACAAGAACGATAAGAAATGGATTGCATTTAATGATAGGTGTTTTGTAAAACCAATAAAGAATAATAATCATTTTAAGCTAGATAAAGAAAGAGAACTTATTGGTATATTAAAATACGGAAATGATTCCTTAAACAAGCTTAAAATCAATCCTGGAGATCTAGTAGGCTATACCCCCAGTGGTGAGTATGAGTTTATTGTGGAAGGACAGCGATTATATTGTATGAAATCTAATGATATTGTAATTAAATATGGATACAAAGGAAACGAAGTTGAATATAATCCAAGCTGGGCACAAAGCGGTATTGGAGCTAATTAAAGTTGCAGAAGAAGCTATATTAAATAATGGAGACGACGATTTATCAGCGGACAAATTAAAGAATGCAGCAGCAACAAAAAAATTAGCAATATTCGATGCGTTTGAAATTCTTGCTAGAATAGAAGACGAAACAAAAATGATTGAGGACGCTTCTAAAGAAACTACAGCAAAACCATTTAAAGGATTTGCAGAAGGGAGGTCTAGATAATGTACGAACAAAGTTTATATAAAGTATTAACAGACTATATAAAACCTACAGTTATTAAAAAAAATAATAGGTTTAATAAATGGAAGTACGGATATGATAAAGACTATGATGTAGTTGTTATCAGTAAGACAGGTAAGATTGGTGAAATATATGAGATACAAAATCTTAGGATTGCATTGCCATTAGATGAAGATCCGTATAAAAGATCTAATGTAAAAGAAGAACAGTATTGGGAACAATCGCAATATCCTAAAGAATTAGATAAGATTAAGAATGTTACCGATTGGAATAAGCATCCTGATAACTTTAAAGAGTATTGGTATGATTATATAGATCAAGAATTTAAAAGAAGAGACGAAGGTTTTACTTATTATAGCAATGGTAAGCCTACATATATAACAGGTACACATTATATGTATCTGCAATGGAGCAAGATAGACGTTGGTGCAGCGGATTTTAGAGAATCAAATAGATTATTCTTTATATTTTGGGAAGCTTGTAAAGCAGATCCAAGATGTTATGGAATGTGTTATTTAAAGAATAGACGTTCTGGATTTTCATTTATGTCTTCTGCAGAATTAGTTAATCAAGCAACAATATCTAGTGACTCAAGATTTGGTATATTATCTAAGTCTGGAGCGGATGCTAAAAAAATGTTTACAGATAAGGTGGTGCCTATCTCGGTTAATTACCCTTTCTTTTTCAAGCCTATCCAAGATGGTATGGATAGACCTAAAACTGAATTAGCGTATAGAATACCCGCATCTAAATTAACAAGAAGAAAATTAGATTCTAATGATAAATTAGAAGACCTTGAAGGATTAGATACAACAATTGACTGGAAGAATACTGGTGACAATAGTTATGATGGTGAAAAATTAAAGCTATTAGTACACGATGAAAGTGGTAAATGGGAAAGACCCGATAACATATTAAATAACTGGCGTGTTACTAAAACAACACTTAGATTAGGTAGTAGAGTTATTGGAAAGTGTATGATGGGTTCAACCTCAAATGCTTTAGACAAAGGAGGTGAAAACTTCAAAAGATTATATAATGATTCAGACGTTACAAAAAGAAACCGCAATGGACAAACTAGTTCAGGACTATATAGTTTGTTCATACCTATGGAATGGTCGTACGAAGGATTCATTGATACTTATGGGATACCTGTATTCGATACTCCAGAAAAACCCGTTAAAGGTATAGATGGGAATTACATAGAATATGGTGTTATTGAGCATTGGCAAAACGAAGTTGATGGTTTAAAACAAGATCAAGATGGTTTAAATGAATACTATCGTCAGTTTCCAAGAACAGAACAGCACGCATTTAGAGACGAGGCAAAGCAATCTTTGTTTAATCTTACAAAAATATACGAACAAATAGATTACAATGATGATCTACGAAATTCACAAGTCATAACGCAAGGAAGTTTTCAATGGGAGAATGGAATACAAGATTCAAACGTTGTATTCTACCCAAGCAAGGAAGGAAGGTTCTTAATATCGTGGGTTCCACCGAAACATCTTCAAAACCGCGTAATGATAAAGGATGGGCTTAAATATCCAGGTAATGAACACTTAGGTGCATTCGGATGTGATAGTTACGATATATCCGGAACAGTTGATGTAAGAGGATCTAATGGTTCACTTCATGGGTTAACTAAGTTTTCAATGGAAGACGTTCCGCCAAACCATTTTTTTTTAGAATATATAGCTAGGCCGCAAACTTCTGAAATATTTTTTGAAGAGGTTTTAATGGCGCTAGTGTTTTACGGTATGCCAATATTAGCGGAGAATAACAAAGCTAGATTATTATACTATTTAAAAAGAAGAGGTTATAGACACTTTTCAATGAATAGGCCAGATAAAGTATGGAACAATTTATCTCCAACAGAGAAAGAGATTGGCGGTATACCTTCAGCTGGACAAGATATAATACAAGCACACGCATCAGCTATTGAAACATACATAGAAGAGTATGTTGGTTATAAAGAAAGCGGTTACGGGGATATGTATTTTCAAAAAACATTAAATGACTGGTCTAGATTTAATATAAATAATAGAACAAAGCATGATGCAACCATAAGTTCAGGCTTTGCAATAATGGCGTGTAACAGACACTTATATTCTCCGTCAACACCGTATAAAAAAGAAAAAGTAGAATTAAATTTCAAAAAATATAATAACCGAGGTTATAGTTCACAAATAATATAATAGATGATTTATACTAACACGAATAGCTCTTTCCCAAGTCAGGTGGTACCGGACGAAGAAAAACAAACATTAGACTATGGCTATGCAGTAGGTATGGCTATAGAAGGTGAGTGGTTCAGAGGTAATAGAACTAGTCTTGGAAATGACAGATGGAGTACCAACTGGCAGACGTTCCATAACCTTAAATTATATGCTAGAGGTGAACAAAGCATACAAAAATACAAAGATGAATTATCTATTAATGGTGATTTGTCTTATTTGAATTTAGACTGGAAGCCAATCCCAATTATACCAAAGTTTGTTGATATAGTTGTTAATGGTATGTCTAATAAATTATTTAAAATAAAAACATTTGCACAAGATCCGCAATCAGTGGCACAGAAGACTAACTACACTGCTGCATTATTAAGAGATATGAATGCAAAAGATTTGTTGAATGATATTCAAGAAAAGTTAGGAGCGAACTTATACAGCACACCAAACCCAGATTCATTGCCGGAAGATAATGAAGAATTAGAAATACATTTACAATTAAACTACAAACAAGCTGTTGAAATTGCAGAGGAGGAAGTCATTAACTATGTTTTGAATAAAAACAAATATGACAACATTGCAAAGAGACTCAATTACGATTTAACTGTATTAGGTATTGCATGTGCAAAAACAAATTGGAATGGTTCTAATGGTATTACAATTGATTATGTAGATCCGGCTAATTTAGTTTATTCATACACTGAAGATCCTAACTTTGATGACATGTACTATGTTGGAGAAGTTAAGTCAGTTAGTCTGGAAGAATTAAAAAAAGAGTTCCCTGATTTAACTGATGAAGAATTAAAGGAAATAGAAAAGTTCCCTGGAACAAATGATTATAGTCGTACGTATACAAACCAGAATTACGACACAACTACAATACAAGTTTTATACTTTGAATACAAAACATATTCAAATCAAGTATTTAAAATAAAACAAACAGAACAAGGATTAGAAAAAGCATTAGTTAAGTCAGATGGATTTAATCCACCAGCTAATGATAACTTTAATGTAGTATCAAGAAGTATTGAGGTTCTTTATTCAGGAGCAAAAATACTTGGACACAAAAGAATGCTTAGATGGGAATTGTCCCAAAACATGACAAGACCATTAGCGGATACTACTAAAGTAGATATGAACTACGCTATTTGCGCGCCACGTCTTTATAAAGGAAGAATTGAGTCTATAGTAAGTAGAATTACTTCTTTTGCTGATATGATCCAAATAACGCATCTAAAATTGCAACAGGTACTCGCTAGAATGGTTCCTGATGGAGTATTTGTTGATGTTGATGGTTTAGCAGAAGTTGATTTGGGGAATGGTACAAATTACAATCCGGCAGAAGCATTAAATATGTATTTTCAAACTGGTAGTATTGTTGGTAGATCAATGACACAAGATGGGTCTGGTAATCCAGGAAAAGTACCAATTCAAGAATTACAAACATCGTCAGGTAACGCTAAAATTTCATCCTTAATAAATACATACCAGTATTACTTACAAATGATTCGGGATGTAACTGGTCTTAATGAAGCAAGAGATGGTTCTATGCCCGATTCCAATTCATTAGTAGGTTTACAAAAAATGGCTGCAGCAAATTCTAATGTAGCAACAAGGCACGTATTAGATGCAAGTTTATATATAACATTAAGAATATGTGAAAACATATCTAAAAGAGTTGGCGATTCATTAAAATTCCCATTAACAGCAAACGCTTTAGTACAAAGTATATCTGTATCAAACGTTAGAACATTAGAAGAATTACAAAATTTAGATATTCATGACTTTGGTATATTCTTAGAATTAGAACCAGACGAAGAAGAGAAAGCACAATTAGAACAAAACATACAAGTTGCTTTGCAATCAGGCGGAATTGATCTTGAAGATGCTATTGATTTAAGAGAAATTAATAATCTTAAACTTGCTAATCAATCTTTGAAATATAAGAGAAGAAAGAAACAAGAAAGAGATCAAGCAAATCAACAAGCAAATATACAAGCGCAAGCGCAAGCAAATTCTCAAACAGCGGAAGCGGCTGCATTAGCTGAAGTGCAAAAACAACAGGCTTTAGCGCAGACTGAAATTCAAAAGATGCAAGCAAAGAATCAATTTGATATTCAAAAAATGGAACACGAGGCCCAGCTTAAAAAGCTGTTAATGGCAGAAGAGTTTAAATATCAAATGCAATTAGCACAGGTTAATGCTCAAGCGCAACAATCAAAACTTAATACTATTGAAGATCGTAAAGACAATAGATTAAAAACAACAGCAACACAACAATCTGAATTAATAGATCAAAGACAAAACAAAACGATGCCAAAGGATTTTGAATCCGCTGGTTTTGATAATATGAGTGGTTTTGATTTAGCTCAGTTTGAACCAAAATAAATTTTACCAATCAATCTTATAATATTATATCATGTCAGAAGAAATTAAAACGGAAGGCGAATTCAAAGTAAAGAAACAAACGCCGAGAAAATTAAACAAAGTAGACCAAGTTACAAAGGTTACAATTAAAGAAAACGAAGCGGTTGCAGTAGTTGAACCAGAAGTAACAAAAGTATTTATTGCTAACGAAACAGAAACAACAGATGCCGTTCAAGAGCAAAACACAAATGAAAGCCTGTTGGGCAGCGAAGGATCCAAAGTGGGATTGCAAGAAGTGGTCCAAGGAAACGAAGAATCTAAAATCGTTACCGGTCAAGAAGAAGAAGTAACTGTAATAAACGAGATTACAGAAAATGAAATTCAACAAGAGACTGCTAGTTTAACACAACAAGCAAATGATGCAATAAAAGCATCCGAGTATTCGGGTAAGCCATTACCTGAAAACATAGAGAAGCTTATTTCTTTTATGGAAGAAACAGGTGGCGACATTAATGACTATGTTAGACTTAACGCAGATTACTCAAATATAAATAATGAAACCTTATTAAAGGAATATTATAAAAAAACACGTCCACATTTAGACAATGAAGAGATTGAATTCCTTATGGAAGACAACTTTGAATATGATGAAGAGCTGGATGAAGAGCGAGATATCCGTAAAAAGAAACTCGCTTTCAAAGAAGAGGTTGCAAAAGCAAGAACCTTTTTAGACGGGCTTAAAAGTAAATATTACGAGGAAATCAAGTTGAGACCTGGTATTACACAAGACCAACAAAAAGCAAATGACTTTTTTAACCGATACAATGAAGAGCAACAAATGGTAGAGTTGCAACATTCAAAATTTAAAGACGACACTAAAAACTTATTCAACCAAGATTTCAAAGGTTTTGATTTTAACTTGGGAGATAAAAATTTTAGATATGGAGTTGCTAATAAAGATGTTGTAGCAGACAAACAATCAAACATAACTAACCTGGTTAAGAAGTTCTTAAATGATAAAGGAGATGTTGTAGATTTGAAAGGGTATCACAAAGCCATGTACGCCGCTGATAATGTTGACACGATTGCAAAACACTTTTACGAACAGGGTAAAGCCGACGCTATAAAAGAAGTTGTTGCAAAATCTAATAACATTTCAACTGAACCTAGACAAACTAGTTCAGGCGAATTATTTGTTAACGGAATGCGTGTTAAAGCAGTCAATGGTGTTGATACTTCAAAACTAAGAATACAACAAAGAAAATTTTAACATTAAATTAAAAATCGATGGCAGCAGTAGCAGTATCACCGGTATTTGGCTCAATTATACCAAGTCAAGTACAACAAACCCTTAATTCAAACTATTTAACGTTTGACGCAAGTTCTGGAGGGGGAACATTCGCAAAACAATATTTACCAGAAATCTACGAACAAGAAGTAGAAAGATATGGTAATAGAACATTATCAGGATTCTTACGTATGGTAGGAGCTGAAATGCCTATGCAATCTGACCAAGTTATCTGGTCTGAACAAAACAGATTACACATTGCTTATGATAAATGTGCATTAACAACAACGGCTAATGAATTTTCATTCAAAACCGGAGCTGATGCAACACCAGCAAATAGTGTTACAAATGTTTTGTCTAAAAATCAAACAGTCGTTATTATTCACCCAACTAGCGGTAAAGAAGTAAAGGCTATCGTTACTGGAATTGTTAGCACAGCTACTTTAACGACTGTAACTGTTGCTCCTTATTTAGGAACATCTTTGGCTACGCTACTTGGATATTCAACTACAGCAGCTTTTATTTTGAAAGCATTCGTATATGGTTCTGAATATGGTAAAGGATCTACGCTTACTTCTGATTCTTATTTAAGTATCGCGCCTTCATTCACTCAATTTTCTAATTCTCCTATTATTATCCGTAATAAATACCAAGTTAACGGATCTGATATGTCTCAAATCGGATGGGTTGAAGTTGCAACCGAAGCTGGAGCGAATGGGTTCCTTTGGTATCTTAAAGCAGAGTCTGAAACTAGATTGCGTTTTGAGGACTATTTAGAGATGTCAGTAGTTGAAGGTGAATTAGCAGCAAGTGGTTCTTCTGCAGCCGCATTAACTGGACTTAATGCTAAAAAAGGAACGGAAGGTCTTTTTGCGGCGGTTAAATCAAGAGGCAACACCGTAGTTGCTTTCCCTAGCGTATCTGCCGATGCCCTTGGAACTTTTGATAACATATTGAAAAACTTAGATACTCAAGGAGCTATTGAAGAAAACATGCTTTTCCTTAACCGTGCAACTTCATTAGAAATTGACGATATGTTAGCAGGGATTTCTACTGGTACTCAAGGTGGTGTTGCTTATGGTTTATTTGAAAACTCTGAGCAAATGTCTCTTAACTTAGGATTTACAGGTTTCCGTAGAGGATCTTATGATTTCTACAAAACTGACTGGAAATATCTAAATGATGCATCTACTAGAGGTGGATTGTCAGGTGGTGGAAATATTGATGGTATCTTAATACCAGCTGGTACTTCTACAGTATACGATCAACAACTAGGAACTAACATCCGTCGTCCATTCTTACACGTACGTTACAGAGCTAACCAAGCTGATGACCGTAAGATGAAAACTTGGGTATTAGGTTCTGCTGGTGGAGCTTATACATCTGATCTTGATGCAATGGAGGTACACTTCTTGTCTGAAAGATGTTTATGCGTACAAGGAGCAAACAATTTTGTATTGTTTACTGCAGTATAGTAATAAATAAATGTAAATTTACCCCTGTTGTAATAGCGGGGGTAATATTTACTTAATAAAATAACAATAACAATTATATCATATTATGTCAGCAAAACAAACAACTCCTATTGCAGAAGCATGGGAAATTAAAGATAGAACATATTTATTAAATACAGGTTATAGCCCATTAACCTATGCTATCCAATCAAAACATTCATCAAGGTACCCATTTTTATGGTTTGATCCTTCAATTAATGAACAAAGAGAATTAAGATACGCAACAAATCATAACTCTCCGATTAAAGATGAGCAAAAAGGGGAAGTTACATTA
>Ga0181347_1000177_pt1 | contig 21001 bp, 27 predicted proteins | sample Su13VDMM110SN_FD_130102 | JGI IMG/M metagenome (GOLD analysis project Ga0181347, IMG submission 130102) | Freshwater viral communities from Lake Michigan, USA - Su13.VD.MM110.S.N | ecosystem: Environmental > Aquatic > Freshwater > Lake | place: USA: Michigan | collected 2013-07-16
AGAAATGATTCAGTAAAAGGATTACTTCAAAGTGCAATTGCTTTATGCCCCAAAAGACCAGAAGGGTATTTCCTACTCTCTAGATTTTATGAACGAGTGCAAAATTGGTATGACTCATATTTAATTTCCTCTATAGGTATTGTTGTTTCCGATTTTGATTGCAAACCACTTCCATTGATTGTGGATTATCCTGGAAAGTATGGAATTCTGTTTGAGAAGGCAGTTTCTTCTTGGCATTGTGGATTATGTGATGAAAGTCGAGATCTTTTGATTGATTTAAAAGAGAATTATAATTTAAATCAAATTCATACTGAAGCAGTTGATAAGAATATAGCAACTATACATCCAAAGTATTATAATGGTCCAAGTTTTGTATCTGAAGTTTTAAAATCAAATGGATCTTTTACACAAATACAATTAGAATCTAAAAAAAATTCAATTTTTTTAAGTCCTTCAATTTTAATGAATTATGATAACAAAATACTTCTAAATCTTCGTGATTTTGATCAAATCAATAGAACTACTTGTAATCATTTGAGTGTTCTAAATTCTGATTTTCAAATTGAAGAAAAATCAATTGTAGATACTTCAAAATTAGATGTATTACCATTGTGTGAATTTAGTGGATTAGATGATGCAAGATTAGTTAAATGGAATGATAAGATATACCTTTGTGGAAATGATAGAGATACGAATAAAAATGATTCAGAATTTCAAGATCATGAGAAACAATATATTTCTGAATATGGAATACGTAGAATTCAATTATCAGAAGTTGAAATTATAAATGGGGAAATATGTGAAGTTTCTAGATATTGTATGCCACCTCCAGAAGGTGTTGTTAGTTATTGTGAAAAGAATTGGATGCCAATTCTTCATATGCCATATCACTTTGTAAGATGGACAAATCCAACAGAAATTGTAAAATATGATATTGAAAAAAATGTTACAACAGTTGTACATGAGAAATATCAAAATACTGAATTAAAAAATTTAAGAGGAAGTTCTCAAGTAATTTCTTGGAAAGATGGATATCTTGCAGTAGTTCATGAAACTCATTTCAAAGAAAATTCAGAAATTGCTTACAAATATGGACACAGATTTATATACTGGGATAAAGATTGGAATGTAATTAAAGTTTCCGACGAATTTGTGTTTTTTAATAATGGTGTAGAATACTGTGGGGGATTGATTTATCAAGATAATCAGTTTTTACTTTCAATTGCAATCAATGAGTGTGAAAATTTTATCATTAAATGTCCATCCTCAGTGATTGAAAATATGATGAGGTTTAATTTTAAAATCATAACTAAAACTCATAAAGAATTTTCCTCTTCAACTCACAGCAAATCAACCTCATGGATTGTGGATAACTTCTATGATACTCCGTATGCAGTAAGAGAATTTGCATTACAACAAGAATATGTTGAGGGTGGATTTGGTAGAGGTTTTATTGGTAGAAGAACTGAACAACAGTTTTTATTCCCAAGTCTTAAAAAAAGATTTGAAAGTATTATGAATAAGACTATTACTAAATGGGAAGACTATGGAATGAATGGTAGATTCCAAATTACTTGGTCCGGTGAACCTCTTGTGTATCATTGTGATAGTCAACAATGGGGTGGAATGTTATATCTCACACCAGATGCTCCATATCAATGTGGAACAACCTTGTATGCTCATAAGCAAACTAGAGCAAGAACTTATCATGAAGAAGGGTGGGATGCGGCATGGAAAGATATTCCAGGAGACTCTCATTTAGATGGAACTCCATTTGAACCAGTTGATGTTCTTGGTAATGTTTATAATCGTCTTGTAATTTTTGATGCAAGTTGTATTCATTCTGCTTCCGAATATTTTGGAACAGTTAAAGAAAACAGCAGGCTCTGGCAAATGTTCTTTTTTGATACTTGACAACCAATTCAAAATGTCCTATAATATGAAGGTCTTCAACACTCCTTGTATCTTTGGGAATGAAGATCCTTTCTGTGGTGGGAAAGGTAAAATGGTGGTATAATAAGAGGAGAAATTTCTCCTCTTTTTTCTTATATAAATTATTACAGATGTTAAACAATTATGAATTTTACAATTTATTCTAAACAAGATTGCCCATATTGTTATAAAGTCAAGCAAGTATTGGAGTTGACAGGAAGTAACTTTGTGGTGTATACTTTAGAGAAGGATTTTTCTAGAGAAGAATTCTATTCGGAATTTGGTGAAGGTTCTACTTTTCCTCAGGTTATTTGTGATGACCAAAAACTTGGTGGATGTACCGATACCGTCAAATACTTAAAAGAGAATCAAATTGTCTGATACACCTATAAATAACAATAACTACGATGGTATAAATCGTGGAGTAGAACTTATTCTTAGTGGAGGTAAAATAAGGCAACCAAAAGATTTTCATATTATTTTTGAGAAGTTACTTTGTTTTTTAAGACGAGAAGTAACTATCTATTTTGAATTCTCTTTAACTGTAAAGAAAAGAAAAACAATTCCTATAGGGAGAAAAGAAAATGTTAGCAGTTAGCTTAGTAGTAGGTTCTTTTTTAATCATATTGTTCTTTACATTAGGAATTGTAATTGGATGGGTTGCCCGAGAGTATATGATGAGTTATAGGGAAATTCCTAGAATTCACCCAGAAATGTTTGATAACCAGGGAAATTTGATTCCTGACGAAGTGCTAGCAATTCGTTTTGAGGAAGGTTACTTTGATTCAGACGAAGACGACGACGAAGACTAATTTTTTTTCAACTGATAATAATTATGACTACAACTACAACAAAAACCAAGACAACCACTACCAAAAGAGTTACTCCTGCAATTGATAATCTACCAAGTAATCCATTTGCCTTTGAAATTTTTGATTTGGTATCACGTCAAAAAACAAATGCTAAGAAGGTAGAACTTCTACAAAAGTACGATCATCCATCAATCAGATCCACTTTTATTTGGAACTTTGATGAGAGTGTCATTTCTGCTCTTCCAGAAGGTCCTGTACCTTATTCTGGTTATAAGGATCAGACAACTTTTAATGGATCAATGAGTGATAAATTTACCGAAGAAATTCGTAGGATGCACGAAGTTGGTTCGTTCTCTGTAGGTAATACTGCGAATGCGAATCAGGAGCACACCACAATTCGTAGAGAATTTAAACACTTTTATCATTTCATTAAAGGTGGTAATGACTCAATAAATGGTATTCGTAGAGAATCTATGTTCATTAATATTCTAGAAGGACTTCATCCACTAGAAGCAGAAATTCTAATTCTTGTAAAGGATAAGAAACTTGATACCAAATATAAGATTACAAAAGAAATTGTAAGTCAGGCATACCCATCTATTATTTGGGGCGGCCGTTCGTGAGTAAAACCGGCAGTGTCGCAGAGGAAAAAACAACTGTGGAATGGACGGCAGAAGAAAAGAAAGATATTCCCTCCCGTTATGGGTGTGAAATACTTTTAGAAAAAGCAACGATACAGCAATTAAAGGATCCATTATTTCCCACTGATGCTAATATCGTAACTTATATTGTTGAAGGTGAGACTTATACAGATCTCTGCCGTGGAAGTAAAGTAAAAATCTTTGACTTATATTTTGATAAGTTTGGTCAAGGAGTAGTTCAGGATATTGCCTGGGGATATGGTAAGGTAAGTCCCCTAATCTGGGGATATAAAGTACCAGAAAAGAAAAAGCGAAAGTGATTTCCAAAATAACCGGGAAAAATTCCCCCAAAATTTTTTGATCTGTAGAGTCGCTCTTGACGAGTGGCTCTTTTTTGTGTAAAATGATATGAGACAACTATATGCAATGAACAAAGACAAACTAAAACTAATTGTCCGTAATTTGGAACTTCTTGTGGATTCCCTGAAAACAGAATTATATTCTGATGTTCCGACATACCAATTTGATGATATTCAACCAAAAGATTTAGATTACGATGAAATTTTTGAGGACTCTGAATGAAAAACAAAAAAGCAATCCAATTAATCAAGGAAGCACTGAAGCAAGACTATTTGTATTCCAGTGATGAACTTCAATTTATGAAAGTTCAACTTTCTATGCTAGAATTGGAAAAGAGCACATTAAAAGAATACAGGGGATTTGGAAAGAAATGAAACCTATTAGAGCAAAAGATCTTCTTGAATTGGACCAAAATATGAAAGTCGTGATGCTTCGGCAGACACAACTTCCACAAACTTTGGTGTGGCAAGGTGGTAAGAATGATTACTCGGAGGAACCTATTCATACTGTGATACCACCTGGAGAAACGGAATGTGGTAAATGGGTTATTGAGCAACTACTTGCAAATGAGCGTGGGCACTGGGGTCCATTGGAGCACCCTGCGATCACTTTTGATTGTGTTGGATTCGTTCACAATGTAATGGTTCAGGCACGAACTCATCGTGTTGGTGTATCTTTTGATGTTCAATCTCAACGTTATACTGGTCGTCGTGTATTAAAGGTTGCCAAAGGTGAACTTACTCCTCAAGAGGTTTATTATGTGCGTCCAGAAGGTCTCTACCTTGACCGCAAAGGGCACAAGTATGAATGGAAGCAGGAAGATTATGAAAGGCAGTTAAAGTTCTGTCTGGCGGCATCTGAGAGGTATGCTGAGGGTTATAATACTCGTGGTATGGCTGAAGAGCATCTTCGAGATTATCTTCCGCAGAATATCCGTCAAAACTTTGTGGTTACATTTTCACTTCGTGCTGCTCTACACTTTCTTGATCTTCGTGCTAAATTGGATGCACAGGTAGAAATTCAGGCACTCTGTGAAGGTATGGTTCCTGTAATCAAACAATGGATTCCTGAGATCTTTAGTTATTATGAAGAGAAGAGACTTCATAAGGCACGGTTGAGTCCATAAATATTTTTGTAAATTATTATAAACAATGGCAATTTATCCGATTATTCATAAAGAAACTGGTGAGACGAAAGTGATTGAAATGAGTGTTCATGATATTACTCAATGGTATCAGGACAATCCCCAGTGGTCCAGAGATTGGTCTCAAGGTTGCGCCCAACCTGGAGAAGTTGGTGAGTGGAAAGACAAACTTGTTTCAAAAAATCCTGGATGGAACGATGTCCTTGGAGTTGCAGCAAAAATGCCCGGTTCAAGAGTAAAGAAAATCTAACCTACCTAATATGGCAAGAAGAAAAAGGACGAATGAGCAACAAACTGGTGTTGATCTTACAGCACGACAGACAAAGAAAAAGAAAGCACTTGGGAATGAGTATCTATTAGATATTGAACCACTCACAGACAATCAAAGAAAACTTTTTGATGCATATGCCGAAGGCAAGCATCTTGTCGCATATGGTTGTGCAGGAACTGGTAAGACTTTCATCACTCTTTATAATGCTCTCCGTGAAGTTCTTGATGAAAAAACTCCTTATGAGAAAATCTATCTGGTTCGTTCTTTGGTTGCTACAAGGGAGATTGGTTTCCTCCCTGGTTCCTATGAGGATAAGTCAGACATCTACCAGATTCCTTATAAGAATATGGTGAAGTATATGTTCCAGATGCCTTCTGATGCTGAGTTTGAGATGCTTTATGGTAATCTTAAATCACAGGAGACTATTAAGTTCTGGAGCACTTCATTCTTAAGAGGAACCACACTTGATAATTCAATTGTGATTGTAGATGAATTCCAAAACTGTACGGCACACGAGCTGGATTCAATCATTACTCGTGTTGGTGAGAACTCTAAGATTATGTTTTGTGGAGATGCTTCTCAGTCTGATTTGCAGAAGACTAATGAACGTAATGGAATTGTTGATTTTATGAATGTCTTGCGTAAAATGCCATCTATTGATATAATAGAATTTGGTGTCGATGATATTGTTCGTTCTGGACTTGTCAAAGAATACATCCTTGCGAAAATAGAAGTAGGTCTTTAATGTTCAATCATGTTGATGTGACTCTCCCGAAACTTGATCGGGAGACTATAGATGGTGTTCGTTATTATAAAGTTCCTGGCGAAGATGAAGAATTTCTCAAATTAGTTTCAATTACTTCTATTACAAGTCATTTCAACAAGGAAATCTTTGTGAAGTGGCGCAAGAGGGTTGGAGATGTAGAAGCAGACCGTATCACAAAACTTGCAACAAGTCGTGGTACGGATACTCATACTCTTACTGAGTATTTTCTGAAAAATCAAGATCTTCCTACAGATATTCTTCCAATCTCAGAGTTTCTGTTTAATATTTCTAAGATTTCTCTTAAAAATATTGATAATATTCACTCCCTTGAAGGGTCCCTATATAGTAAGCAATTAGGTATTGCAGGAACCGTTGATTGTATTGCAGAATACAACGGCGAATTAGCAATTATCGACTTTAAAACTTCTAAGAAACCCAAACCACGCGAGTGGATTGATCATTATTTTGTTCAGTGCTGTGCTTATGCAGCAATGTACTACGAACTGACTGAGATACCAGTCAAAAAATTTGTTATCATTATGTCTTGTGAAAATGGAGAATGTGTTGTTTATGAAGAATACGACAAAGCAAAGTACCTTAAATTACTCGTCCAATATATTAGAAAATTTGTTGGAGATAAACTTGAGCAGTATGGAACCTAACAAGGAATTAGAACAGGCAATAGAGGATAAGTTTCTAACTCCTTCTAAATTTGCACTGGAAGTAGAAAAGATTGTTGCAGAAGAAAAATGTAACTACATTGATGCTATTTGCCATTATTGTGAGATCAATAAGATTGAGGTAGATTCAATTACGAAATTGGTATCAAAACCCCTCAAAGAACGATTGAAGTATGATGCTATCAATTTAAACTTTATGAAAAAAACTTCGAAGGCAAAGCTTCCACTATGAGTCCATTTGAGACCTATCAACATTATCTTTCACTCAAAAGTCATTTTACAAATCCAAAATACGATTTCTTTAAATACGGTGGGAAGTCACGGGCAACTATGACTTCCTTCAATAAACGTAAGGATAAGTATTTTTTTGAGAAATCTTCAAGAAAATATTCTGATAAAGAAATCGTAGATTTTCTTGTATCAAACTTTGTTGCCACAGACAACCCACAGAACATATGGATTGGTCAAATTATAAATTTTGGAGAAGAAACATACCGAGAGTGGATGAAACGACAGCAGAGTTTGACCTACTTGTTCAAAGAACAATCGGAAGTATTACTCTCGGAAATCAAATTAGAAGATGCCTTCAACTGTTCGAAAGGTCATCCACCAGTTCTAAAAAAATTCCTGGGTGGGAAGATTTCACCTGAAGTCTTAGTAATTTACGATATACTATTTCAGTTCGGGAATGTCTTTGATAAGAAACTTTTAGACCCTGTATGGGAAACCGTAAGTTTGAAAATTCGGAAATACAAACCCTTTCTAAATATCAACGTGTTCCAATATAAACAACTTTTACGGGAAATAGTTAATGAGTAAATTCTTTGATTCTGAATTGATTCAGGAAGAACTTGAAGAAATCAATGAACTTCAAAGGTTCATTTATGGAAGCATCCTTACTTTCGGTTCAATGTCTCGTGAAGATAAACTAGAACACATTGAAAAAATGATTTTGTTGCTAGAAAAGCAACGAATTATGTACACAAGACTTTCTCTTTCTCATGACCCACAAGCGATTGAGATGAAAGAGAATTTGAAAAAATCTGTGGCTATTATGGGATTTCCTCCCGACACAGATATTAATTTACTTTTTAATAGTATGAATAAAACTATTGAGTCTCTGAAACAATTTATTGACAGATGAGATTATTTTTGTTATAATATCCAAGTAAATCCAAAACATCCAATTAATCCAAAAATCCAAATGAGCTTTTCTGATCTTAAGAAACAATCCAAACTTGGTTCCCTGACTGCTAAACTGGTCAAGGAAGTCGAAAAAATGAATAATAACGCATCATCTACTGATGATCGCCTTTGGAAACTCGAATGTGATAAAAGTGGCAACGGTTATGCCGTCATTCGTTTCCTCCCTGCTCCTGATGGGGAAGATCTTCCTTTTGCTAAACTTTACTCTCATGCCTTCCAAGGACCTGGTGGTTGGTATATTGAAAACAACCTCAGCACAATTGGACAGAAAGATCCAGTTGGTGAACTGAACTCCGAACTCTGGAACAACGGTACTGATGCTGGTAAAGAACTTGCACGTAAACAGAAACGTAAACTGACTTATATCAGCAATATCTATGTGGTCAAGGATCCTACCAATCCTGATAATGAGGGCAAAGTTTTCCTTTATAAGTTCGGTAAGAAAATCTTTGATAAGATTACTTCTGCTATGCAACCAGAGTTTCAGGATGAGACTCCTATCGATCCTTTTGACTTCTGGCAGGGTGCTAACTTCAAACTGAAGGCAAAGAATGTTGCCGGTTATCGTAACTATGACTCCAGTGAATTTGCCCCACAAGGTGCTCTTCTGGACGATGATGATGCGATGGAAGCAATCTGGAAGAAACAGTATTCTCTTGCCGAACTTATTGCTCCAGATCAGTTCAAGACTTATGATGAACTGAAGAAGCGTCTTGATTATGTTCTTGGTAACAAAGGAACTCGTCGTCAAGACCCCGAAGTTGCCGATGAGGAAGAGACTTCTCGTGGTCCAGTTCGTGAACTTGATGAAGATCTTCGCACCGAACTGAGTAACCTAAGTTCTTCTAAGTCTTCTTCTTCTTATGATGAAGAGGATGATGACACGATGTCATATTTCGCAAAATTGGCGGAATAATTATAATGGGGGGAGGGAAACCTCCCCTTTTTTATGGCATCGTGACTCTAGTGTTCTCGGTACGAATGAGCTTCTTATCAACATACTGAGAAGACTTTTCATAATGCATAATAGTTCTCATATCATTTAAGTATTGCTGTAGATAATCTGTTCTTAGCAAGTATATTGACCTTTTCTCTTCGTTCTTTATAGTTTCATATTCATAATTTCCAATACCCACAACAGGATTTAATGTTGCAGTATAATCAGTCGGATTTGGAATAGTGAAATTGGAATCGACAACCTTACCAGCAGGAAGTATCAGTCTTCCATTCGAATCTTTAACTTCTGTAGTCTCATAATGATGAACGGCATTTAACCGAGTACCATAAATGTTTTCGGCATACCTATAAAGATCTCTATTAGAAAGAGGCCATTCGTCTCTTACATTCACAATACCGGCAGTCATAAGAACCACCCAATCATAATCTGCTCTACCATAAACTGCTTCTGCAACAATGTCTGGTCTCGCACCTTCTGGAATTTGATACTTATTGAATAGTGTGAAAACATTATTTAAGTCATCACGAAGTTTCACACGACGAAATAAATTCTTTGCTCTTACATAATTCTGTGAGGAATTACTATCAGCAAAAGGTGATTGATATTCTAGGTCTGGTAGTTCTCTGAAATAAGACATTTTAGTAACCTACTGCTTGTTTACCAACATTACTATTATAATCTTCATTGTAAATTGGATTCAGTTCAGTAAAACTCAGAGTTAATTTCATATGAACCGGCGTTTTATCTGTATAAGTTGCATATGAACCAGAACCCGTGTAATTCATACTCATATTTGTAAGAGCACAAGGTTTAAACTTGTTTAGATATGGATGGTCACGACTTCCAGTTTTATATTTTAGTAGAAAGATATTTGGAGCATCAATGAATAGTCCGGCACCTGATGTATTACTACCAGTTTTTGGTGCCATTGATTGTTTAAATATTCTTATAATTTGCTTAACAACATTTGATTCTTCCGAATTTCTTGGAGCAAAATCAAACTCAAAGGGAAAGGATCTTAAATTAACACCACTGAATAGTAGTTCTAGGTTTGGATTTAGAACATTTCCACTAGCTCTTGATAAAAGTCCTTCAGGTGTTGTGTTAGCACCTAATGAGTTTACTAATCGTGATTGAAAATACTTTGAAATTAAATCCTGTCCACCACCTTTTGTTAAGACTTCTTTTCCAGTGTTAATAGTATTACTATATGCATTAGATATATCTTTAAGAAGATTACCGCTAGCAAGACTCTTTCCTATTTGTTCCGCACCAAAAGCGGCAAGAGGATTAAAACTATCATCACCCCAATTGACCTGATTTGTATCTCCAATATTTGCCGGAATTGGTAGTTGTATTGTTTGTCTTGCTTTCTGCTTGGAATTTTTTTCCGTTCCTGTCTTTAATTTAAGATTATTTTCTCCAGTTTCAAGTCCAGGTGGAACATATTCAATAACTCCTATTTCCAAGTAGTCATCATCCCTACCAATACTCTTCTGTGGGTATCTAAGCGGTGCAGTTTGGGAAGCAGCAGCAGCATTCTTAAATCCCTGTATACTGGTTGCCTGAACTTCTGGTGAGAAATTTGGTGGAAAAGAAACTGCCATTATAGATTTTTTAATTATTTAGACGAATATTGCCAAAAGGTATCTCTCTTAGGTCGGCAAGTTCTTCTGCATAAACTTCATATAATGGACCCGGTATTTCATCCCAAGTATATTGTCTCATTTTTTCCCAGTGAAAGTTAATACCTCTAAATCCCCACTGGAAAATATTAGTTACTGCGACTAATGGATTTTGATCGTACTGTACATTGGGTGTCTTTGGATTATAAACAAAGACATAATACTTACCAACACTAGGCATCTTTCCACTTTCTTTTATAGCATTCAATATTTCAGTCATTAAATCATCGGGGTCTTCTGTTCCAATTAGATTATCCAAAACACTACGAATGCGATTACTCTTATCACTTGTAGGATTTGGATCTTTTCTTTGTTTGAGAGTCTTTCTGGGCATTATTTGATACCTAAGTCGTCTTCCGTGAAAATCTTAAACTCATATCCTTTATCAGCACACCATTCTTCTGCTGCCTTCCACTTTGCCTGATTCTTAACATATTCATAAACCTCATAGATATATCCCTTTGTCTTTCTCTTTTGTGGTATAGGTTCTATTGTTTGTTTTTTTGGTTTGATTTCAATTATATATTTTTTAATCTGCCCATTACTTTCTTTGACTTTGATATAAAAATCTGGAAAGTATCTATGAATCTTATTGTCTATCGGAGACCTGTAAGGAACTGCAATTTCTTCCGAGAACCATTCTAAAATATTCTCATTCGTATCACAATATACCATAAATTTGCGTTCCCACAAAGACCTATACACAATGTTTTGGGAATTTCCTTTATACTTTTGTGGGAATGCTGGTTGATATTTTCCCTTGTAAGACATCTAAATAAGTATACTAAGACTTATAAAAGGTATTTAGAGTGGTCAGACCTCGTAGAATATCAGATTTTAAACCACTATTCACCAATCTTGCTCAGTCTTCGCACTTCCAAGTTATATTTGGTGGTTTGCCAGGTCAACTTTTAGCATATCTTTATACTAGAGGTGTTGATCTAAGATTCATTGCCGAAGATGCCGGATTACTCTGCCATTCTGCATCACTACCAGGAACAACCTTTGCAACTGCAGATATCAATAATAATTTTACCGGAGTAAATGAAAGAATTGCTCATCGTAGAATTTTTACGGAAATTGGTTTAGAATTTTATGTCGATAAGGATTATAAAACTTTAAAGTTTATAGAGCACTGGATGGAATTTATTTCTGGTGGATCTAATGCAGATCCATACAGAGATGGATATCATTTTAGAATGCAATATCCAGAAACATACAAATGTAATACAACCAAAATCATTAAATTTGATAGGGATTATAACAGAGAAATTGAATATAATTTCTTTGGACTTTTTCCACTTTCTTTAAATTCTACACCCGTAAGTTACAATGGTTCTGATGTGTTACGAATCAGTGCCACATTTAATTATGAGAGATATATTTGTGGTAAGGTATTAAGTTGGGATGTTGCGAGAAATGTTGATGGTAATAAAATTTTTAGTGCTGTTAATGTTGTTAATACTGCCAGTCAATTAACTAGACTTGCAACCGGTAGAGATGAACTATTGTGGAGAAACTCAAATCTTGGAACTGGTAGATTAGATGATCCGGGAAGACCAAGAGGTATTGGGGATATTGCATATGATCGTTCTCGTAGAGTCGTCTAAATAATTTTAACTGAACTTTATAGGTTATTATGCCTTTACCAAAGATTGCGACTCCAATTTATGAGTTGGAAATTCCATCATTAAAAAAGAAAATTAGATATAGACCTTTCCTAGTTAAAGAAGAAAAAATTCTAATCATTGCACTAGAAAGTGAGGATTCAAAACAGATTGCGAATGCGGTTAAGAATGTTATTTCAAACTGTATTTTAAGCAAAGGTATTAAAGTAGAAGATCTCGCAACATTTGATATTGAGTATTTGTTCCTCAATATTAGAGGTAAGTCGGTTGGTGAAACTGTAGATGTTTTGATTACCTGCCCTGATGATGGTGAGACTCAAGTTCCAACCAGTATCAATCTAGATGAAATTGATGTTGAATCGAATCCGGAACATTCGCGTGATATCAAGTTAGATGAAACTTTAACCTTGAGAATGAGATATCCATCAATGATGGAGTTTATTAAGAACAATTTTGATTCTAGTGAGAGTGTGAGTGTTGATGATACATTCGACTTGATTGTTTCTTGTATTGATCAAATTTATTCCGAAGAAGAGTCTTGGATTGCAAGTGATTCTACAAAGAAAGAATTATTGGAATTCGTTGAGCAGTTAAGTTCCAAGCAATTCAAAGAAGTTGAAAAGTTCTTTGATACGATGCCCAAACTTTCTCATACAATTAAGATTAAAAATCCTAATACTAAAGTTGAGAGTGAGGTAGTTCTGGAGGGATTATCTGCTTTTTTCGCGTAAGTATGGCGCACACTGACCTTGCGTCATACTACAAGACAAATTTTGCTATGATGCAGCATCATAAATACTCTTTGACTGAACTTGAAGATATGCTTCCTTGGGAGCGCGAGATTTATGTAACCTTACTACAAAATTATATTGAAGAAGAAAATCTAAAGAACCAAGCAAATGGCTGATCTCGCACAAGTAGCACAAAGTGGAGTAGATCCTGCATCAGGATCATATTTGTCTGCGGAAAAAAGAAAGGCAATATTTGCAAGAACTCGGGTATCATCGAATGTATTTGGTCGTGGTGGAGCACTGGTTCCTATTAATAAGCAATCAGATTCTGGGGCATTAGTTACAACAGCAATACAGAATCAGACTCAGAACATATCTTCACTGCAAGGGCAAATTAATTCTTTAAGATCCGAAGTTAATGATTTTCGTACTGCTTTAAGTAGAATTACAGATTTAATTGCTTATGATAGTGTTCTAGAGAAGAATAGTATAAAGCAAGAGCAAGAGGAGCAAAGAAGAGCAACCGAACAAGGATTGAGAATAGGCAGAGAAAGTTTAGTAGAAAGAAAAATACAAAATGCATTAATTGCTCCTGCTCAGGCAATTGCACAAAGAACACAATCTATTTTAGATAAAGTAAAACAATTCTTTACAACATTATTCATTGGATGGTTAACAAATCAAGGAATAGAAACTCTTAGAGCGTTATCAGAAGGCAATGGTAAAAAATTAGAAGAAATCAAAGATAATGTTCTAAAGGGTCTTGGAATTGCTGCCGGAACATTATTCTTATTGAATGGTGGATTTTTTGCAATTGCCTCGACCATTACCAGATTATCTCTTAAAATTGGTGGATGGTTAATTAAAAACACTGTTGGTAGATTTTTTGGAGCACTTGCAAATTTATTGAAGTCTGGTGGAAACGCACTAGTTTCTGGGGCGCAGGCTGGAATAAGAGCACTAGCAGGTGGTTCTATGGATGATGTTGCTAAGGCAGCAGCAAGAGGTGGTGGTGGATTATTAAAAAATACCGGAAACTTGCTAAAGGGTGCTGCAAGTTTTGGATCAAAACTTTTTGCACCAATTAATATTGGAATATCTGCATATAGATATTCTCAGGGTGATATGGTTGGAGGAACTTTATCTGCTGCTTCTGCATTGCCGCTAGTTGGATTGCCTGCTGTTGCATTGGATATTGGCAGAGAATTTGGTGCTTTTGAGGGAACTTTTCTTGGAAAGAATGAGAATACGCAACAACCAAAGGCGCAACAAGCAAAAACAAAACCAAAAGTAGATAAATCAAAGCAATTAGATGCTTCCAAACCAGCAGAATTTGGTAATATTGATGTTCCAGCAGAGGTTTCACCACAGGCACAGACTACAAGAATACCATCTGCCGCATTTAATCTTGGACCAGCACCTGAAGCAAAACCAAATGTAGTGTATAAGAGAACAGGTTCTTCTGCTCAACAACGATCTGGTGCTGCTCCTACAGGTGGCTCCGTAAATGAGGTTCCGGCAATATCAGCATCAAATCCGGATAACTTCTATGTTCTTTATTCCCAAGTCAATTATAATGTGGTAACATAAGATGGCACCAGTTATAACTCCAATAAAAAGTTTTACTAATATTAATACAGCAATGAGATCTTTGAGATCTGGATTGGGTGGAATAAAAACGAAGACTGTAAAACTTAATAATATTCTATTAAAAAAGACAAAAGTAAAGAGAGAATCAATAGCAGGAAATTATATTCTTTCTCAAAGAAGGCAAGAATCTGAAAGAAGAAAAAATAGAGAAGATATAATAGAAGCATCAAGTATTGGTGGAGTATTTAAGAGGCAGGCAAAGGCAATTGCTTCAAGTACTAAAGGATTCTTGGGGAGAATTATGGACTTCCTAGGTACTTTATTGGTTGGGTGGTTGATGTATAATCTACCATCAATTATTACGATGGCACAGGAATTAATTGCTAGAATACAAAGACTTTATACTATTGTAACTGGATTTTTTAATAATACTGTTAAAATTTTTAGGGGATTTGGAAATGTTCTAGGTGCAATTGGTAAAAATATTCTAACCTTTGATTTTACTGATAGTAATAAAAGAGTTGAGAATGCGATGAAAGATTTGAATACTAATTTTGATGATATGCAGAGTCAGTTTGATGAAGGATTTAGATTACTCACGACATCTCTGGGTGAAGGAGTTGCTAGTGGTGTGGATGCTAAACCTACTGGGACAAAATATGAAAATGAGAGTATGCAACCTGGTACTTCTAGTAGTGAGGGTGGTGGTGCCAGATCTGGTGCTTACGATATAGCATCTAAACTAGGAGCAAATAAAGAACAATGGGACATTTATAGAAATACTCTTGCTAAAATAGAATCTGGTGGAAAATATGATGTTCCTGGAGGTAGTGGAAAATATTATGATGGAAGATATCAAATGGGTGGACCAGCAAAAGAAGATGCTGCTAGAATATTGGGCATACCATATCCAGGACATTCTAATAATCCAAATGATCCCAGAAGAGTAGCATTTAGAAAAAATCCAGAATTGCAAGAAAGAATGTTTGCGGCATATACACTTGCCAATCACGGTTATTTGTCTAGTAATCAGACATATCAATCAAAACAGACAACCGAACAAAAATTGCAGATTCTTGGATATGCACATAATCAAGGTGCCGGAGGTGCCGCGAAATGGTTGAGCACAGGTAGAGTTGGTAAAGATGGATTTGGAACTTCTGGGACCGCATATAGTGATGCACTTGCTAGAAATTTTAAGAATAATGCGAATCCTTATCCAAATCAACAAGTACAAAGTCCTGCACAAATAACGCCAGGAGTTTCAACTACTGTAAGAGATGAACTTGATGTTACAAGAAATAAAAGTTCTTTAGGTGGGTTAACTCCAGGTGAAGGATTTGGTGCATATAGGAGTTCTGGGAGAAGTCACGCAGGTATTGATATTGGAACTTATGGTAAAAGGGGGTTTTATGTTTCATTTAAGCAATCTGGAACTGTTACTTACGCACAAAATAATGGAGGAGGATATGGAAATCTAGTTATTATTAAAGTTGGAAATATTGAGTTCTATTTTGCTCACTTAGCCAAAATAATGGTAAAGAATGGGCAGCCATATAATGGACAAATAATCGGTGAGATTGGAAATACTGGTGGGAGGAACTATGATATTCACTTGCACTTTGAGGCAAGACCTGGAGGAAAAGCAGTTGATCCAAGACCATATCTGGGACTTCTTTCAATTGGGAGACAATTGGCAGGAGTATCTGGGAAACCAACTACAATTTCTCCACTAGCACAAATAGCATCACCGACTACCACAACACCTCAACAATTATCACAACAAAGAAATGGTCCCACTATTGTTGTGATAGAAGAAGACCCACCAGCACAACAACAAGTCTCTGCCGGAGGTGGTGGCGGAGGAATGATTCCTATTATAATTAATCCGTTAAATAGTTTCATCACAAAGAAACTCTTACTAGATCTAGCATACACATAATGTCAGTAAAAAAGTCAATTTACGAAGAACTTATACTTGAATCTAACGACCAGAAAAGGACCGTTGATATTAGAACTGGTACAGTTTCTATTGATTATTATGAGGATATCTTCTCACCCACAATCACCGCAAAGATTCAGGTAGGAAACACTGGAGATTCTATTCAGGCACAGGATAATGAAGGAAATGCAACAGGATCATTTCAGTCAATTTATAATGGTCTTCCTTTAAGAGGTGGTGAAAGAGTTTCCTTAAAGATTGCCGGTAATTCTGCCACAAATCCCGGATTGGACTTTGCAACCGATGAAAAGGATTATCTTTATGTTTCAAGTATCAGTAATATTATTTCAGAATCACAAAGAGAATTCTTTGAACTAAATCTAGTTTCAAGAGAAGCAATCACAAATGAAACTGTAAGAGTTCCAAAGAAATTTCCAACCAGTCAATCAATTAGTGACTCTGTAGAAAGTATCATCAAGGAATACTTAAAGACTGATAAGATTGATGAAATTGATAAGACACAGAATAAGTATGGATTCATTGGAAATCTAAGAAAACCATTTACTGTTTTGGTATGGTTAGCATCCAAAGGAGTTCCAGAATCATCAAAGAAAGATGCTACGGCAGGTTATGTATTTTTCCAAACACAAGATGGATTCAGTTTTAGGTCAATTGATAATTTAATTTCACAACCATCAAAAGCAACTTACATCTATAGTGATGTAAACCAGACTGGATATGAAAGAGATAATGATTTAAATATTCTTCAATATACAACAAACAGAAACCAAAATTTAATTGAGAAACTTAGACTAGGAACTTATTCTAGTTATAGGATGTTTTATAATCCATTAACATTTGAATTTACTCCACCAGAAAAGGGAACTTTTAAAATAAGTGATTATATAGGTGGTGTGAATAATCTTGGACAAGAACTTCAATTACCAAAAATATCAAGTAGTTCCAATGTAAGTCTTGGTGACTCTCCTTCAAGAATTTTAACTCAGTGTTTGGATATTGGTACGATGGAGAAGGATGTTTCTACAGAAGGAAACTCCGATCCATTTAAGTATCAGTCTCAGGCAATTATGAGATACAACATACTCTTTACTCAAACTATGAGTATGACTGTACCATCAAATACCAACCTAAGAGCAGGTGATATTATTACTTGCAAGTTTCCTAAGATCTCCAGAGAAGATGGGGCAACATATGATGATGAGCAAAGTGGTCTATATATGATAAAGGAATTGTGCCATCACTTTGATACGGAAGGTTCATATACTTCAATGACTTTAATTAGGGATACATTTGGAAGTTATGGAACGAATACTGGGAGCAAATAAATGGAAGAATCTTTACTCAAAAGCAATTTTCTAGGAAGAGACGGTTTTCGTTGGTGGATTGGGCAGATTCCTCAAGCGTCTGCTCAAGGTGGGCAGATAAATGGGGCAGGATGGGGAAATAGATTCAAAGTTCGTATTATGGGGTATCATCCTTATAATATAATAGAACTTCCAGATGAAGATTTACCTTGGGCTCAATGTCTACTTCCAACAACTTCGGGTACTGGAGCAGGAAATAATGCAACTACAGTAAAAGTATCTCCCGGTGATACCGTATTTGGATTCTTTTTGGACGGTGATAATGCTCAGATCCCAGTTATTATGGGATGTTTTGGTAGAACTTCTCAAGTTCCTAGTGCAGATTGGGCTGGTCCATTTCAAGCATTTACTGGATATACTGATAAAGTTAAAAAACCTAATGGTACACTTAAACCCGACCAATCTAATGAATCAAATGCGGAGGCTCAAAAATCACCAAGAAGTGTATCCCCTCAGGTGGCAGAGGCACTTGATGATGATGAAATCTCCATTTTCAGTGCAATCGATGATAAAATTCAACTTGCAAATACTGTAAACAATACTCTTGTCGGTAAAATATCCACAGAAGTTGAAAATCTAATCAATAAAATTAAGGCACCTAAAATTTTTACAAATATTAAAAATGAAATTAATCGAGTAACTGCAAAAATTCAGGCAATCACTAATGGTCTTGTCGGAAATATGGTGAATAGTTTGTTTAAGGGTATGATACCAATTCTAAAAGGTGGACTTGATTTACTTTATAAGTCAGTTTATAATTTAGTTTTTGCCGCAACTTTAAATCCTGCTGCCGCACATCTTGCTGGTGTTGCGGCACAAACTGCAATGGTTGCTCCGATGAAAATATTACAACAAGCAATTCCTTGTGTTTCAGGTGCTATTATAGATGGACTTGGTAGTGTTGTTAATGGTCTTCTCAATTCTGTTGTTGATAATGTCCAAAATTTTGTGACTTGTGCTGCCAATCAATTTGTAGGAGCACTAGTTAATGATGTTATTGGTAAAATAACCAGTGGATTAAGTTCGGCACTTGGTGGAATTGGCGCAATTCTGAAACTTATCCCATCATTTAGTGTTGATGGATTTTTGCGTGGAAGTAGTGATGCAATTAAAGGTCTTGTTGGATTATTCGATTGTAATCAGAGCAAAGAAAAGTCTAATGGGATTGTTGAGCAATGGGCAATTGGTCGTGGTCCAGCAAATGTTCCTGCCCCTAGTTTTGATAAGATTTTAGAGGATGCAAATATTACCAATACCATATCAACTGCTAGTGGAGTTGCTGGTATTTTTAGTCCCGCAAATAATATTCCAAATCAAATTGGTGGTTGTTATACTGGACCACCAATTACGTGTGGTCCACCAGTAATTAATATTTTCGGCGGAGGTGGAATAGGAGCCATAGCAATTCCATTATTCGGTGCAATTAATGGAACAACTGCAAGTATCATTGGTGCAAAGATAACTAATGGTGGGTCTGGGTACAAATTCCCACCATTTGTGGAAATTATGGATGATTGTCGTAAAGGATATGGGGCTGTAGCAAGAGCAACTATCAATGATGCTGGAGAAGTTGATTCCGTATATATTGTTTCGGAAGGTGAGAATTATGTATTTGAAGTTATTGAAAATTATGTTGTTGATAATATTCTGATTCAGAATCCGGGACAAAATTATAGCGATGGGGATATTGCAATAGATCAATTTGGTAATGAATACTCTATTGAAATATTTGAAGGTTCTATTACCAAAATTCAACCAATAAATACTACTGATATAAGTGATCTTCCAGTAATTACTATCAAATCTGATACTGGTTCTGGTGCAATATTAAGACCTCTACTGGATGTAAGACCAGAATTCCGGGGTGAAGTAAAACAAGTAATCGATTGCGTAACATAAAATGGCGGAAAGACCTTTTGATAAACAAAACTGGCAAGGTAGGAGTCTAACCAGTTTTGGTCCAAAGTTTAGAATAGATATGAACAACCCTCAAATGGGTTGTAATGGTACTGATGTCTACAATCTTTATGCCGTAACTAATAATAATGATGTCTGTCTTACTGGATTGACTGAAGGTGGTAACTATCGAATTTATAATGACCATTCAATAGAAATTATCGCGGGACAAAAAAGTGAATCAAATGGTGTAGATATTATAATAAGTGGTAGAAATGGTGATGTTTGCATTACTGCAGAAAAGAACGGAAGAGTTAGAATTCGTGCTCAAAACATTATGATTGATGCGGATGAAGATGTGGATATTAAAGCAGGAAGAAATATTACATTAGATTCTGGTTCTGGTAGACTTCTTATTAAGGCAAATAAAGCAGATTGTGATGCACTTGATGGTAATTTAACACCAGAGAATACTAGTTGGGGTGAGCAAGTTTTTACTGGTTCTTTTGTTGGTGCTGATGTTATAAAAACCGCATTTAGTAGTACTGTAACTTCAATTATAGGATTGTAAAATGGCAGATTATGTAATAGGTTCACCCGCATTTTTTAATGAAGACGCCAAATTCTTTAAGGATGTTTACGTTTATGGGACACTTTATTATGAATTTGATGCAAAGAGTAAGGAAACATTTGGTGATATTGATGTAAATGGGGCAGCAAATTTCTTTGGACCTGCTAATTTTTATGGTGATGTTAATCTTGATCGTTTACAAGTTGGTATCATAACAGTTACAAAAAGAATAGATGTTGGCATTGGTGGAACAATACTTACAACATCTACCGGAAATGTTGGAATTGGAAGTACAATTCCCCAACAAAAATTAGATGTTGGTGGAAGTGTTAAAATTGATTATAATATCTATGACTCCCTGAATAGTCCCGGAAATATTGGTGGATTTTTAACAAAAGATGCTCAGGGCATTAAATGGACTGATTTTGAACCAGCATTTACTGAAGGAATTTTTGTTTATAATGATGAGGTATTGGTTGGTGTTCAGTCTTTCCGTGGATTAAATTTAAAGACTGGAAGAAGTTTGGGAATTACTACAGATCCTATACAAGCATTTTCAAATCCAACAAATGCAAATATTGCAGACGTTTATATCTACGATTATTGGGATTTTAATTCTGCCGGAAACATTTATAGAAATTCAAATGTAGGTATAGGTAGCACGATTCCATCGGTTGCTTTAGATGTAACTGGATCCACTAATATATCACAAATTCTTGATGTAGATGGTGCTACTACTCTAAATTCAACTCTTGATGTAGATGGTGCTACTACTCTAAATTCAACTCTTGATGTAGATGGTG
>Ga0181347_1000180_pt1 | contig 20859 bp, 20 predicted proteins | sample Su13VDMM110SN_FD_130102 | JGI IMG/M metagenome (GOLD analysis project Ga0181347, IMG submission 130102) | Freshwater viral communities from Lake Michigan, USA - Su13.VD.MM110.S.N | ecosystem: Environmental > Aquatic > Freshwater > Lake | place: USA: Michigan | collected 2013-07-16
ATGAAGTATCCATGACCGAGGTGCCGCTTGAATGTCTCAAGAAGGTTGTGATCAAGATAGATGGTCGAAAACAAAAGACCATCAACATGCAAACACTACGGCGCCAAGGACTAGATACCGATGAGATCGAGATTGTTCTCAACCGCACACTGACTGAATTAGGTCAGTCGGTCCGTGATGTTGATTTTGTGGTCGATGTCAGTGCTGTGGCCAACATGGTCCAGCCAGAAACAGATAAGCTACTAAAAGATTTATGAATGTTAAATTACTCAGTCACAGCCGGCCAACTGAAGAATTTGCAGAACTGGGCATTGATGACGCACAAGAGCTCATTGCTTACTGTGCCCGTGTTAGCAATCCAAGCAATCAGCTCAATACAGAAACTTCTGAAAGACTCATACGATACCTGGTTAGACACCAACACTGGAGTCCACTCGAAATGGTCTCGGCCTGCCTGGAGATCACTACCACACGAGACATTGCCCGACAAATACTACGGCACAGAAGTTTCTCATTCCAAGAATTCAGCCAACGCTACGCCGACCCAACGCAGGATCTCAGCTTTGTACTGCGAGCTGCTAGACTCCAGGACACCAAGAATAGACAAAACAGCATAGAGACGTTAGATGAAGATCTCGCATTGTGGTGGGACAGCGCCCAACAAGAGATTATCGATCTGGCTCGCAAGCACTATGCCCGTGCTATTGAACTGGGCATTGCCAAAGAACAAGCCAGAGCAATCCTGCCCGAAGGCAACACGGTCAGCAAGTTATACATGAATGGTACCCTGAGATCATGGATCCACTTCATTGAACTGCGGAGTGCTAATGGCACACAGAAGGAACATCAAGAAGTTGCTGTGGCCTGTGCCCAAGTGATCGCAAAAATTTTCCCAATGGCAGCAGGTATAGTAAAAAAGAACAATGATTAAACCAACCCTTGAGAGTAAAAAAAGATATATCTGGCTGGGACCTTATATGTCAATGATGAACGATACTTTGCGTAATCAATTTTATGATCAAGTTCTTAAAGAAGTCACCGGTAAACGATGTTTAGAGATCGGTTTTGGAGCAGGTCTTCTTTCGTTGATTGCTTTAAAATATCAACCCAAACACATTGTTGCAGTTGAAGAAGACCGTCATAGTTATGAATTAGGAAAATACCTAATTAAAAAATTAGGAATCGAAGATCAAATAACTTTGTTGAATGAGAAGATAGATTCGTCATATATAGATCCTGCAAAATTTGATATAGTATATCACGAAGTAGTTGGTGATGGATTATGGGACGAAGATATATTTTCACATCTCAATACTAGTGTACCAATTATACCATCGACTTTTGTGTGTGACTTTTATGCTTGCGAAATATCCACGGATGATTTCCCAGATGTATGTAATTATGACTACCTTACCACTGTGCCCGATGATGAGCAATTTAAAAATTATTATGATAATATCCGAGACTCAAGTTGGCCTGATGTCGATGCACTAGATGACTTTGATCTACTGCCAGACAATGTCAAGATTGAGTGTATCAAAAAGTTTAATTTCATAAAGAAGGATTTTATATCTAAACACACGCATCAAAAATTTATTCCCGGTATAGATTTTGATGTAGATTATATCAGTGAAATCAACAATATTCTTACTCTAGAACATTCAAGAGATTATTCAGACATCATAAACAAAAGTTTTGTTGATGAAGAAAAGTATCTAAGTAGTAGTAAAAAAATCTTGTCAATGAAAATTAATCAACATTCGAAACAGTGTGTATTAATCGATCACAATGGCATAACAACTACCACAAACATAGACTTCACTGAAAATTTCATAGACTTGCCCATCGATCGATCGGCACTAAACAATACATCTTTGATAATACCAATTTTTAGTATGGAACATAAAGAATCCAAGCTAGTCCTATCTCAAGGTCATTGGGGTCACTGTGGTAATAACGCAATTGTTAAGCAAGGCACCAAGAATATCACGGTTAGACAGCATTTCAACGCACACGGAATTGAGTATTTTTAATATGCCAATCTAGTTGTAAAGTGAAAGTCAATCTGCTATACTGACATATGGCTAAACTAATGAGAGATCTCGACCGAGAACGAGAATACAACCAACATGCCAAGGGTCCTGAACACATGATCATCAATGGTCAGGTGGTAAAAGTTTCGGATATGGTGGTGCATAGATTTCGCATGGGCGATGTTGAAGATCCTGTGCTGTATGCTGCACAACCTATACATGCGTGGCAACAGACCGAAGCAGGCCGGTTTGTGATGGAACATGCCATGGAATCTCCTTGGTGGGTGCGGCACATGGATCCATATGACTATGGATATCAGTTTGCTATCGTGGCAAGAATGAAAGAATCTGATCAAACTTTTTACACGCTGAAATATGTTGGCACCAAAAGTTGAATTCTTAGATGAGCGAGACGCAGTTCCGCGTCCCCCTGTGAAGAAACAGATCTGGAACGGCACAGAATTTGTCACGCTGTATCAGCATAGACTGGAAGGACGCCTCGGTGATGAAGTGTATGAATGGTTAAAAAAAACTTATGGGCCTCCCGGACAATTTGTAAATGGTTGTTATTGGACAAGTGAGTGGGGCAAATATACCGTGATGGATGAAAAGGTCTACATGTTCTACAAACTGAAATGGGCAGGAAAATGAAAATACTAGTCACAGGCGGGCTTGGCCTGATTGGACACAATGTGGTCAAACGATTGCACGATCAAGGCCATACAGCCAGCGTGATTGACAATCGCACCACATACGGAATGATTCCACAAGCAGAACTTGACTACCTGATGATTGAAAGACTGAAGAAGATCAATCTATCACCATCTCGCTTGTACAATCGTGACATCTGTGACAGAGAATCTATCGACGACATATTTGAGATTGAACAGCCCGAGGTCGTGATCCACATGGCATCATTTCCCAGGCAGAAAGTTGTGAATGCTGACCCTGCCTGGGGTGCAAGAGTCATGATGGAGGGATTGATCAATGTGCTCGAGAGTGCCAAAAAACATCATGTGAAACGAGTTGTGTATATTTCCAGCTCAATGGTGTACGGTGACTTCAAGGATGATGTCACCGAAGACGCTGTGTGTAGGCCACAAGGTCAGTACGGCATAATGAAACTAGCAGGAGAAGAACTTGTCAAAGATTATACTCGTCGTGATTGTTTTGATCACATTATTATTCGTCCCAGTGCTGTTTATGGGCCACTTGATGTTGAAGACCGAGTCGTCTCCAAATTCATGCTTACAGCAATGCGCGGCGGAGTGCTCCGGGTCAACGGATCTAGTGAAACGCTAGACTTCACTTATGTGGATGATGCTGCTGATGGTATAGTGGCTGCTGCTACGATGTTTGTGGGTGAGTGCCGAACATTCAACATCACAAAAAGTCACCGCGTGAGTCTATTGCAGGCTGCTGACATGATCATTGAGATAGTAGGCAAGGGCTCAATTGAACTGCACGACCGGGACGCTGACTTCCCAAGTCGCGGTGCGTTGAACATAGACCGTGCTAGAGCGGTGTTGAAGTATGATCCCCGGGTTGATGCGGCAGAAGGATTTGAGAATTACTATGCCTGGTTCAATAATTCATCTCACTGGAAATCACAATGAAAATACTGGTGATATCAGCACACCCCGACGATGTTGAAATCGCTTGCTCGGGCACTTTAAAAAAATTTCAGCAGCAAGGTGCCGATATCATTTCTGTGATCACAGTGAAACCCAGTGCTGAAGATCGACCCGGTAGAGATCAACTGGTAGTACAATCTGAACTGGAAGCAAGTTATCTGCAATCTGGATTTGATCTACGGGTACTCAATACTGAATTACATGCCAATGGTCGTCCTAATTTAGTCAGAGACAATGTGACCATGTCTAAGCTGGATCAACTATTAGAACCCTGCGACATTGCTATAATACCCAATCCTGAAGATAGTCATCAAGATCATTCTAATACCTATCATCTAGCATTTCCTGCTGTGACCAAGTTGGCCAAGCAGGTGTGGGTCATGCATCATTGGCCGTACTGTCATTATCATTCTGCTACGCCAAATATGTTCGTGGATATACAGGACCATTGGGAATTCAAAAAAAGTTTGTTGATGTGTTATAGCAGTTATCTTGTCTCCAAACACATAGATCAAATACATGTGACCAATCAATACTGGGCTCAACGTAATCAACAATCTTTAGCAGAAGCATTTACTGTAGTGAACAGTTATTTCTAGCATGATATCCTTGTTTCAAAATAAACGAAACTGGGAGACCATACGTGACCAAGTCTGGCATCTGGTCGAGCAAGATCATTCACAAGGCATGGCGCAAAACAGTGAACTAGTAAAAAAATTAGAACAAAGATTGGCCCAGCAGTTTGATCGAAAACACTGTGTGACCACTGCAAGTTGTACTGATGCATTGTTACTGGCGGTGAAATCGTTGAATCTTCCTCCACAATCACGTGTGGCTGTTAGCAGCTATACCTTCACTGCCACTGCACATGCTGTGTCACGGGCCGGGCACGAAGTTGTGCCCGTAGATGTCGGCAATGACTATTGTATCGATATTGACAAAATTTCCAATTGTGCTGCTGTGGTGGCCGTTGATATATTTGGTAACATGAGCCAATGGAGTTTGTTAAATCAATTGGGAATCCCAGTGATCAGTGATGCTGCACAAAGTCTAGAAAGCCACGATGGCACCACCTGGAGTGCCAAGAATGGTATGATTGGCTGTGTAAGTTTTGCTCCTAGCAAACCCATCAGCAGTTGGGGCAGTGGAGGTGCTGTACTCACAGACGACGACACTATTGCTGATTCGGTCCGACTGCTAAGATTGCACGGTAAAAAGCGCAATTCAGATCATGCTATTGATCCCGGACTCAACAGCATGATCAGTAGTTTTGAAGCGGCATGCATATGGGCCGGATTGGATTGTTCTCATATTTGGCAAACACGCAGAAGTAAAATTGCCCAATACCTAATAGGCCAGAGTAAATATCAATCAGGCATGCAACAACATCTACAACAACACACTTACAGCAAATTGGTATTTCAGTCAGAAGTTAGAGATCACGTCGTGAACGAATTACGCAATGTCGGAATAGAATGCGCGATTCATTATCAATTGCCAGTTCACCATGAATCTTTATATCCAGGCATTGCAACAAACAGTGATCGCCTTAGTAAAATTAGTTTTAGTGTGCCAAATCAACACACATTGAGTGATGCTGAAGTAGAACACATAGGAAAAATACTACAATGAACATACTGATATTGGGCGGGCACGGATTTATCGGTCATCACACAGCCAAGGTATTGACAGACCAGGGACATGAAATCACTGTGGTGGACCGGCATCACACTTATGGAGACTATCCTGAGTGGGAGTACGCTCCCATAATTGAACAACGTCTCATTTACATGCCGGCACATCGGTTTATGTTTGGCGATGTCACTGATCTTGAATTCATGCAGGCTGTGTTTGCTGCACAGTCGTTTGATGTGGTAATTGATCTAGCAACTTATCCCAATGCCAAGATGGTCAAACGCAATGTGATTGATGCTACGGAAAACATGATCACTGCCACAGCCATAGCATTGGATCTGTGTGTGAAACACCATGTGAAAAGATTTGTGCTGGCCAGCAGCAGCATGGTATATGGAGAGTTCGGGTCTGCTGCTCCTGATGAAACGGCTGTGTGTAATCCATTGACTTTGTACGGTAGTTACAAACTTCAATGCGAACAGATGTGTAAAATATGGCACAAAGAACATGGATTAGAATACAGTATTTTAAGACCCAGTGCATTGTATGGAACTAGAGATACTGTAGTGCGTGTGATATCAAAAATGGCAGTGGCTGCACTCACTCAAGGACAGATACAGGTGTATGGTCCAGACAATCGATTGGATTTTAGCTGGGTTACCGATGTTGCTTCTGCCTTTGCCACTGCTGCCACACATGCCAATTGTGCCAATGAGATTTTTAATTGCACAAGAGGCAACGGTCGCCGTATTTTAGAAGCTGCCGAGATTATACAACATCGTATTCCTAGCAAAATCGATTGTTTGCCCCACGATAGTTTTTATCCAAATCGTGACACGCTGAACAGCAACAAACTACGTGAACTCACTGAGTGGAATCCTACCATGGACATTGAACAAGGCATCCCAGAATATCTTGATTGGTTGTTAGCACAATCGTATCTAGACAGATTCTAACCAAGGGCGATGGTGATACAAACTGTAATAATAGTCTTGTAGCCAGGCCCAATCAAAGCTCAGTTTCAACCCATTGTAATCACCCGTGATAGATTGATAATACCGGGTCGCATCGGCTGCACCTTGCAAACACCACTGGGCATTTTCACCGTGTGCTACCGTCAGCCAGGTGTTGAGGCGATATTGTATTTCAACATCTGCACCTTGATCTACTTCTCGTTGTAATTTCAATACTTCTCTAAATGCGCTGCGCCATGTTACCCACGGGTCTGTGTTGAATCTTGATATGCTGGCACAGATGGGTACCACTTCGTGTGCTGCGCTCAAGGTAAAATCTAACCCCGGTTGTGTACCCAGCACCAATTGACGATTGTATAGATTAATATTCATTGCGCCATATTCTAGGTCGTTGACAGGGTTTTTGCTATGGAAAATATAGTGCTTGGATTGTTGCATGCGATCGGGTTGATAATCAAATTTAAAATCAGGCAACACTTCTGTTTTGGCAAACACAGCAAAAAACCAAGGAGTAGTACTGAGTTCAGCTGCGGCTTTGTATGCAGCCTCTCTGCCGGTCACTCCGTCGCTGCGTTGAGCACGGCTGCACAGATCCACCAACTGTCTCCAGTTGGCATCGGCCATGCTCTCCCCATTGCTAATAAAGATCACATCTGACTCTTGGTCAATTTGATCATTGCGACGTGTTTTGTCTATATTGGGATAATCATACAGTTGTGTCTTTATGTGTGAGATCGCAACTTTGGGCACAATCACGATGTTTGCACCCGGGCTTAATGGCACAATGGTCTTGGTCTTTTCTCTCCACAATGACACAGCCGGCGGTCTCGATCCCTGACTCAGTCTAAGCCCAGTTGAAAATATAGCCAACGGGCCAGCAAAGTCATGAGTCTGCACCACATCAACATGGCTGTCGTTGCTATGCTCAATGATGGGCATAGGCCTGCGTGGTACTGTCATGAGTAGACCAACAAAGTTACAATCATACCATTCCAGCAAGGCTTTGTGTTCTGCATATTCGGCAAAGGTAGGAACATGCATGAAGAATGTATCTCCAAACTTTTGCTCGTCGCTGGCAAACACATGCAACATAGTACTCTGCCATTGCTCAGGATGCCATGTAAAATCAAAGTCAGTGTAATCGCAGATGCTGCTGCATACCCACACATATTCATGTTCTGTGCCAATGCTTTTGGCCAAGCGTATTAAGGTATCTCTATAGTTGTCAAAGTATCTTATGCGGCGTGTGACATCGGGTATCTGCCCAGCTGCACCATCCAAGTGATCGATTTCATATATGGCTGTGGCATTGCCCACGGTACGTATTTTTAGTTCAGCCAGATACTTGGTTTTGGTTGCACCGGACATGGTATAAACAGGGCCTCCGGTCTTTTGATGCTGTGTGGCAAATTGATAGATGTAAGCAGGTTCTCCTGGATCCGGAACCCAGCTGAAATCCACATCTGCGATATTGGCCGGAACAGTCCAGCGCGACTGATCGGGCAACAGTCGAGCTCTGGGCCAGCTCATATATTTGCAGTTGGTTGCACCAGGCATATGATATTTCACAGTAGGCATCTTTTCAGCAGGCCACCATTGATTACCAAACACATAGATCAGTGGCGGGTCGCCAGGATCCGGTACCCAACTGTAGTCCCAGTCACAATTGACCACGGTATGCCAATGATCCTGTTTAACAGGCAACGTGGCTCGAGGTAGATCCATGTATTTGCGTTGAGTGGCGCCCGGTACATGATACTCCACAGTAGGCATTATATTCGCAGGGTACCACTGATTGCCAAACACATAGATATAAGGTGGATCATGCGGGTGTGGCGCCCAAGTGAAATCAAATTCTGCATCCGTTAAGATATCAAATGAATCCGAGTGATAGTTGTTTGGAACAATCTCACTGTGAAAATGGTATTTTATTTCCCCGGTGGCAGGAACAAGATATGTGCCAGAATATTCATGATGTTGATTTGGCCATACATGCGTGTATCCGCTTTGCCATGGTACTGGTTCATAATCAAAATCAAAGTCGCTATAGTCTGCTAAGTATGAGATCCACCAAAAATATCTAGTCTGGCATAGTTGTTGAGCATGTTCAAGGTTGTCGGCTTGACGTTCGTGTGCAAATTGATTTGTTTTTGGTCCAAAATAAAATATATCAAACATGATTAGAATAGACGAGATTTATAGTAATACCATTTGGGCCTGGATCCGTGACAATCGGCCTGGCACCCGAATGTTCATGTGCGATCCGTTTGGCCGGAGTGATCCGGACAGTGTAATTAATTATGGCAGAGATGATATACAAGAATACAATTATATATTCTTTTTTGATCAAGAGCCAATACATTTGGATCAACACCTGCCTACATTTCAGCAGGTGGAGGATCACAATAATTTTATAGACATACCCCAAGAATTGTGCATGAGATATGAGGAATTGGGATGGCAAGTTCCGTATCGCTGGCGGTCTGCAATCTGCACCAGCGAGAAAAATAGCGAAAATGTTGATGCTATATGTGGTAGATTTGGGCTTGACCATCATTATTATTTTTTCCATGGGTGGGCAGCATTGGATTGGTATCGTGGCTACGATAAGACGTTTCTGATTCGACCATTTGGATCACGCAAGATAACTAAAACTTTTATTGCTCCTAATAGAATCATCGCCGGAGAAAGAAAGCATAGATTAGAGATTTTATATCATATCTTCAAATATGGCATGACTAATAACAACATCTCTTGCCCTGCTGTATGCCCGGCAGAAAATATCAGTGTCATGGATGCAATTCAATCATTGAGAGTTCAATATCCAGATATACAAGATGTGTTTTCTGCCCGATCTTTTCCTATAAATTTTGCTAACGAAACCGACCATCCAATGCATTCGTGTTGGTTGAGCTTGTTTGACGAGTCGGCAGAAAGTTTACTATATCTAGTGACAGAAACTGTTGCTACTGGTCGCAGATGGCATCTCACTGAGAAAACATTCAAACCCATAGCACTAGGAATGCCGTTTGTTATAGTAGGAACCCAAGGCAGCTTAAAGTATCTACGCAGTTATGGATTCCGTACATTCGGAGATGTATGGAACGAAAGTTACGACGATGCGGACGATGATGTCCGCATAGAAAAAATAGCTAGGCTGCTTAAAGAGCTGGATGACCTGTCACCTGATCAAAAGCAAAAGATATTTGAATCTGCTTACGATGTGATAGAACACAATTGGAATCATTTCTACAATGGCGGATTTGAGGCTGTGTTATGGGCAGAACTTCTGGAGATGCTGGATGGAATTAAACTTACTTGCGGACCAAACGATTAATAGTAAAATCTATCCTGCACTAGCTGTGTGGCAAGCACGGCCATACACTCTTGCATGGCGTAAATTTGGAGAACACTATCCTTACACAATACCGTTACGTATTCAAGAGTATTGCAATCATCATGGTGTCAAAATAAACATCTACAACATCCATGATGATCTTCCTAACAACACTTACTATCCAATTGCACTGGGATTTTTTGATTTTTCTATCGACTATTTTTCTTTAATGTCCGCTGACATCCGTAAAAAGCTGCGACAAGAACGACTACAAATTTTATTCTGTTATCACGAAGGTGATAATCCTAAACGAATCAAACAACGGTTAGATCATCTGGCCGAGGAGCATCTTATGCCACCCGACTGTTATCGATTTATCAGTGCTAATACTGCCGGCGCGACTCTTCCTGGATTTGTTCACTTCACTGATTTTGAATTATGGTATTATCAACGCAATTCAAATGTACCGGCTGCAACTATACACACAGATAAAAGAGAACGTGAATTTACCGCACTGAATCGATTGCATAAATCCTGGCGAGCTGCTGCCATGGCCGATTTAGAACATCTGGGTGTGCTGTATAATTCGTATTGGAGTTATTGCGAGGCCGGAGAATTCCACGACGATGATTGTCCAATTGAAATTGACAGCATCGCTGGATTACGAACCAACGTCGCTAAATTTTTAAAAGCTGCGCCATATTTCAGTGACACACTAACCAACGACGAACGCAACAACCATAGCGTGACAGAATCCAAGTATCACACCAACAGCTATTGTAGCATAGTGACAGAAACACACTTCGATGCCGATCAAAGTGACGGTACGTTCTTGACAGAAAAAACATTCAAACCCATCAAGCACGGGCAGATGTTTTTCATCGCAGGACCGGCCGGAAGTCTGCAACTATTGCGCGATCTAGGATACAGAGTATTTGATTCAGTATTAGATAACAGTTATGATCAAGAGACCAATCACACACAGCGATGGCTTGCATTGGCCAATTCAATCAAATCTGCTCAAAAAGACCTACCAGAAATGTTCGAACAATGTCGAACAGACATCAAACACAACCAACAGTTATTTTGTGCCAAAAAGACCGAGAGATTAAATACTTTACTCACACAACTTTATGAACATTATTAATTCTTACACCAGCTGGCAACCACTTGAAGAAGTGATAGTAGGCCGAGCATACACCCCAGACTATTTTGACTTTATCGAAAACGTCCAGGTGCGCAATCAACTGCAACAGATATTGATCGAGACCGAAGAAGATCTTAACGGATTACAAAAGACCATTGAACAATTTAGTGCTCGGGTGCGTAGACCAGATCTACCAAACAAAAACAATTTCATACAACATCAGATCAAGTGCGGCGGTGCTCCGTTGCCGCCGCTTACCCCAAGAGACTGGCAGATAACACTAGGTGACAAGTTGCTGCGTGTTTTGCCAATACAAGAATTAGACAAGTTATGCAAAGAGTATGAGACTGCACAACCCGGCAGCGTAATCAATCCTCACGGTAAAAACTGGGATCCGGATTGTATACTTAATCAAGCATCGGCATCATGTATTGTGCGTGTGGGTAGAGATGTGTTCTTTGACAACAGTGATTTTCTGCGGCCCGACCAGTCCCGCTGGATTGTGGATAATGTGTTAGGCTCTGAGTATCGCATACACGAAGCCATAACAGACGGGCATGGTGACGCTGTGTTTGCGATCCTCAAGCCCGGGGTGTTGTTAAGCAGTAAACACGACGTGAACCTTGACCTAGCAAAAGACTTTCCTGGGTGGGATGTATGTAAGATATGGGATAGTTCAATCTGGGCTGCCATGGAAGTAGGCAAGTTCAAGTACGAACAAAGTCCGGGCGCATGGTATGTGCAAGGGCAAACTCCTACCCCTGAATTTACTGAATTTGTAAATACCTATCTAACTAAATGGACCGGATTTGTTGCCGAGACAGTATTCGATGTCAACTGCTTGGTACTAGATGAAAGTCATGTGATCTTTAGTGCTTACAACAAGGAAGTGTTTGACTACTGTCGCAAACACAAGATAGAACCTATCATTAGTGAACTACGGCATAGTTACTTCTGGGACGGCGGTATCTCGTGCTGCACTCAAGATATTAGGCGTCGCGGTGGGTTAGAGACTTATCTCTAACTACACACCCGAACACCATACAGGCGTTCAAATCTATCAGCATCTGCACGATCGTTCACTATCGGTTCTCCGCGAATGTTCAGACTGGTGTTGAGTAGCATGGGGCAGTTGGTCATGAAATACCATTTTTCCAGCAGCTCACGTATGCCCGATCCGTCCGATGGAACTGTTTGTATTCTGCTGGTACCATCCACATGTACTATAGCAGGAAATGAGTTTGGTTCATAACAGGGGGCTATGGTTTGCATATAGCGACTGTTGTCGAACCCATAAGGCATTTCAAAGTAATCAGCAGCATATTCTTCTAGTATCACAGGTGCAAATGGGCGGAACTTTTGCCTGCGTTTGATTTCATTCACTTGGCTCTTGATCGAGTGGCCTCTTGGATCTGCTAATAAACTACGGTTGCCTAACGCTCTTGGGCCAAACTCTGCTCTACCACTAGCCACGCCCACAATCTTGTCAGTGAGGAGATGATCCAGTACGGCATTAACAGGATAATCACCAGGAATATCATGGCCCAGAAAACTATTATCCCAGGCCACTTTCCTTCCGTATCCCAAGCAAGCAGCCCCGAGGCTATTGCCAGCATCTCCCGGGTTAGGCATAATCCATATGCGTTCATAATAATCTCCCAACATCCTATTGGCCACACAGTTCAATGCCACACCGCCGCCATACACCAGATTCCTACTACGACCTTTGCCTCTGGCGCGACCCAGCACATTGCGTATCAGCTGTTCGGCCATCAGTTGTGCGCTACAAGCGATGTCCATTGGATCGGCATTTGGTAAGAAATCATCCGCGACCCCCACATGCAGATTTTGAGAAAATTTTAATTTTTCATTGGGAGATAACAACTCCTCCTGCATCTCTCTTAGGTACTTGGGTTCTCCATATGCTGCCATACCCATGAGTATATACTCTTCATCAAGAGGTCTAAGCCCCACACGGGCAGTCATAGCCGAGTACAACAATCCGATTGAATGTGGATACTGTTGGCTCCAGAGTTTTTTATATTGTGCTCGGCCACTGGCATCATATTGAACATCCCATATGCTAACAGTATCAAACTCACCAATCGCATCAATTATAACAACTGTGGCTTCTTCAAACGAGCTGGTTTGAAATCCTGCGGCTGCATGACATAGGTGATGACTGTGTGTGTGTATATCTGGTCTGCCCAAGAAGTCGTATGTGGGTCCAATCAATTGATTCCATGTGGGCCAACGGAATCCTTCGCCGCTGTAGAATTGCCGAACAGCCTTGAGCCACGGGCGTTCGTAATAGTGATATTCAATCTCAGGAAAAGTTGCATATGACAATGCATCTATTATCAAATCTGCGCAGAGATTCTGATCATGTTTTTTCTTGCTGTAGCGTTCGCTATGTCCAGCGAACAGTATATCGCCGTGCTGATTGATAACGCTGACCGCAGCGTCATGAAATCCAGCTGATATACCCACATAGTTCATTTGTAGATAAATGGGTCTCGCTTGCGTAATTCACGCAATTTTTTACGATATCGGATCTCTAACATGATCCTGTTCCATATGTTTTCAATCCAGTTCATCGCATACTCCTTATTTGTTGCAACTCATAATCCTCATCGCTCCAGCGATACTCATATGTAGCCTGGGCGCGATTGGTTCTTATTTTATACACATCCTGATGAGTTGCCAGCTGCTTCCAAATTTTATTATAGTCCGTGGTTCCAAAACTACGAATCAAATCTACTTGCGCTACTTTTGGATGCCCAATGGTCAATGACTTATCTTCAGGATCAAATCCGTTTTCCACAAGCCATGTTCTAAACTCATCCAGTGCCTTGATCTGCCAATAGTATGATCCAGGATCATTGGCCCATTCAATATCAAAATCTCCTGCTGCTTCAGTCTGTGAACGTAATGCGCCAGTAACCAATTCTCCCAATCGACTCTCGCGGCCTTCATCATTGAATACTTCCCAATGGTTTTTGCCAACTGCTTTATTTACACCCACATATACGCCGCCCAGTGATCTATTGATTGTTTCAATTCCAAAAAATTCATAGTCCTCGATATCCAGCAGGAATCTTGGTGCCTGTAACCAGCACATCAACTGCGAAGGTCTGCGCCATTCGGGTGATTCAATTAATTTTCGAATACTCAACACCAAACTTTCATGCTCGTGGCATAACAAGTTCAACTGTCTTATATGCCAACGTGTGGTATCATCCGCAGCAGTATAGTACGGACTCATGGCACCCGAGGTACCTTGAAGATCCTCAAAATATCTATGTAATCGATTCAAATGATCTTGATTGACGCCCAGATCGTCAGCTACAGTGTTTTCCGGTGTGAAAGAATCGTCGATCACATATCCTAAATTAGCTAAATTGATGGCATCAATGCTTCGATTGATCTGTTTGCAAACGTACTCTAATGTTCGATCGCCCTCGGCCCATCCCAGCCAACAGTAGTTTTTTTCTAGATGATAATCGTGTTTGATTAGATGATCTAATGCAGCTAACCATTTTTGTGAAAGGCTGTTGTCCGCTACATCAATATACACGGTTAAAATTTGATTGTGTTTGTCTCGGAGGTCTATCTCAATTGAATTAGTCAATGTTCATCCACCATTCTAATACTGCCGGTCTAGCTGACAAGATATCTGTCATTGTCACAGAATGAGTTCTTATCTGTTCCAATTGTAACACACGATCACGGCCTTGAGCAAGACTTTGTCGATAAGTATCTGGCCATTGTTCTTCAAATGTGGGCCGATTCTTTAACTGAGTTAATACTGCCTGCATAGCGCCAGATGTATCTGCTATGAGTTCATCCAGCCAAGGTTCCAGCAGATGCCTGGGCAATGCCAGTGGGCTCATGACAATATCGGGTGTGAATGAGAAGATGACTTTGGCTAAGATATCTACGCCGAATTGTCTAGCAAGTTTTGTAATTGAGCCAACTTCAAACATTCCGGGCAGAGTGAGTGTAAAATCAATTCTGACTTGACGTGGGTGACGTTGGACCGCAACTGCTCCACCGAAGTTATCAAGCCATTGATCATAGTCAAGGCCTGTTCGAATGTATTCGCCAATCGTGCCTGTGCCGTCGAGACTTGCACATATCTGCCAATCGCGTAGCCCAGGAAGGATGTCGCGATAGAGATTGACGCCACGATATTGCACCCTGGATAAGTTTGTGTTATACCTAGCATACACTCGCGGACCATCTCCTAGTTCTATTATGCGTTGCATGTAACGCCAATGCTGTTCATACATCAGTGGCTCTCCACCTACCCAATAAACTTCTTCTACCCTGTGCTGTTCCACAGCATCACTAAACTCTTGTTCAATTTGCTTGTCCTGGAACTGACTGATCTGTTGTCGTACTTCTGACCGCATCCAGTTGTTTTTGGGATTGGCCCAGTTGACCATATCATGTGTCTTCTGCTCTGATTCCCATGCACTGCTCAACATGTCTCCGCAGGTCCTGCACTTGAAATTGCAAAGATTGCTGAATCTGTAATCCCAGCTAACCGGTTGCATTGTGGTGCGACCATCGGCATCTGTTTGTTCTAAGATTGCGGAATATTTATGTTGGAACAACTGGCCAAAGTAGCTGCGATATACATCTGTATTCAGCAGCTGATCATTGCATACTTCGCACTCGGGCAATGTTTCTCCAGCCATCATGCGCCGACGCACTGACCGCATGTGCTCACTGTTCCAATGCTGGTCCAGTGTTATAGGAATGTAAGTTCCGGTGCCTGATTCAGTGTCTATGTATTGACGAAAATTCTGTGCAGGTTCTCTTGATGCACAGCACATGCGTCTTTCAGTCTGCGGAGATAGATAAGTATGCACCCAGGGAGCAAAGCACATGGTGTCTGGTTTGGTCATGGGCCTGTGTATTCAATTATCTGTGCAAAATCAGCAGCCACGGTTCTTAGATCTTGATTGCGTTTGCGATCTAAATCTGCAATTTTCATACGGGTCATAAATCCATCTGTAGATGCGCCGTTGCGCATGAAATCCGCTATGCATACAAATTCATCCTTATATTGGGGCGGTATATTTGCTGATTCTAGATGTATGATTATCTGTTTTTTAGCAGCGTCTGGCAGTGTGGCTATGCTAAAATACCAAGCGTCATGCATCATGTTCCAATAAACAAAGTCAAAATCCTGTAATGCTATCCACAGCGCCACTTCGTCGAGATATCTCACATTAAACACATTCACAGTGGTGCAGCATTGTAATTGTAAGTTAGGCATACTGTCACGCATGATCCTGAACCGGTTGATGTTTTCTTTCACTGTGCCCCAAGAAGCGTTTGATCGTTGATATTCAAATCTTGCTCCAATGTCATCCACACTGAACGCAATCTCCACAGTCTTGAAATGTTTCCATATCTCGGATCCGCGATCAGGAAACAATGTACCGTTGGTGTTGTAATGTATTTCAACCTGGTCAGCAATACCACGATCCACTATGCCTTGCAACATATCAAAGTGTTGATCGATCATGAATGGCTCGCCACCGGTGAATTCAATATAGCGTATATCTGTCAAGACTGAATCAATCTGCGACCAGAATTGTGTATTTTCTTTTGGCCATGCCCCTGCTCTCAGCATCTTGTACGCATGGCTGGTTTTTTGTTCTTCTCGTGGCAACCAAGCAATCTCTTCGCTTGCAAATTGTGAGCTGGACCATGACCCGCAGATCCTACATTTGAGATTGCAGATGTTACCTAGTTTGAGATCAAGGAACATCAATGGCATAGCGTCTGAGCTCCATTGTTTGTCACCCAGTACATGTTTTAGTCGATCCAATGTGTGCATACGTTTACTGGTACGCCCTGATCGTTCTTCGTTCCAGCATTTTCGGCACGTTTGTGGTTTCTTATCTGCCAGGAATTCCTCACGCAGCTCGCGCATGTGATTGCTACTCTGTATATCTGCAAAGCTGGCGGTGGCTAATTCAAACTTGTTTCCATTGTTATCAACAATTTCATCATCGGCTAAACAGCATGGCCGCACAGTGCCGATAGGGCTAGCTTCTAAGCTGATCCATGGTAACACACAAAATTTATCGTGGGGTAAATTCAAAATAAAATCTCTCTATTTGATTGTTTAAAAATCTCAACAAGTTCGTTATATTGTGGATGATCTGGATTGTATATATTTTTCTTGGCAAAAATCTCTTGCGGCCAAGTGCCCCAGTTCCACATTTTTTGAAAATTAATTGTTGTGATTTCCAGTTGTTCACACAGTTTAACAAAGGCCGGAATCTCTTTGTAATTATCTAGCTGAACCACATAATCAGCCGCGATAGTCAACGCATATTGATTTTGCTTTATAACACCCTGTACCCATTGGACATTTTCTAGCAACTGATTCCATTGCCCGTTGACTCTGATTTTTTTATAAGTTTCTTCTGTGGCAGCGTCAAAACTTATTCTTAAGGTGTTCAATGTAGGCAGTAATTTGATCAACATGTCTGATTTGGCTTTTAAATAGCTGCCGTTGGTCTGTATAACATGTCTGATATTTTGTTTTCCGGTAGATAATATATATTCCAATAATTGTGAATAAACATCACTGATAAAAGGTTCTCCACCACACCATGTGATTTCTACCGGTTGTGATTGAATCTGGTCAATCACAAGCTGTTTGATTTTGTGTACTATCTGATCATTGATCGGGCGTATCACATGATGCTTGTTATTGTTTATTAATTCAGTCCTACAACTGGGACAACGGAAATTACAAGTGTAGTCAAACTCAAATATAAGATTTCTAGGAATAGATGATATAATTGATTGGTCCTGTTTTGCCCACTCTATTGGTTTATGCGCAGGGTGTGGAATACTTTGATACTCATTGGGATCGACTTTTCCAAAAAAACTACAAATCTGATTGTTACAATAAAAATATCTTCCGGCACCTATTTCTTGACGTATGCGTTGAGCAGATTCCGAATTTAGAATATCATATATATCAGTGGCGTGCAGTATGGTGCCTACAGGTACCGGCAGCCAGCTCGAACAATTGCACATAAACACTTCTCCGTTGCTGGCCACGCTCATGGTGTCCCACGGTACGCGACATGACGGGTTTGCATGATAATTTTTATCAAAAAATATTTGATTTTGACGTTGTTGATTACTTTTGGTCAAGACATCACCACTGAGTGTTATCTCTGCATAGGTTTGTTCCATCATTGCTAAGAACTGGTTCACTTCATCCTGTATCAATGGATCCTGTGATGGCACTCGGTTGACGACGTCATTGAAGCTTGGCCAGTCAGGTCCAGCAAATGTCTTGTAATCAGCTGGGCTAACAATTTTTCTTAAATTCATGCCAATGTCTCAAGTTCGGGTATCACATCCAGCAATTTTTCATTTCTTATGTTGTCCAGCTCATGAGTCTTGCGCCAAAATGTATCAATGAGATGGGTGTTATCTGTGGCCATCATGAAATTGATAGCTGATTCGAACCCAACACTGGCACGTTGCAATGTGTCCTGACCACGCAACCAATCCAGGTGTTCTTCATATTTTATGCGAAGACGTTGTTTGTATTTCATTGGGGCAATGTCGATCCTCAAATGAGCAGGATCTTGCAATATGTTTACATTGAGATCTTGAGGCTTTATAAAACCCTTGTTCACCCAGTCTCGATGAAAGTCTGGCAAATGCCATGCATTCATTATGCTGAGAGTGGGCGAGATGTAGAAGTCCACTAGCGGACATACCTGCAACATCTTGATTCTATTCTGCTCAATTTTTTTCCAATCAGTACCTTTGCGTATGTATTCGGCATGTTTTCCCGATCCGTCGAGACTGGCGCCCACTGCTACACTGTCAAACATGCTCCAGTATTCAAACACACTATTGCCCTTTAAATCAGTGTGTGTGAAGTTGGTGTTGTAGATCAATCGAACATCAAAGCGTTTTCTGCGCACCAACTCATCGAGAATACGATAGTGTTCGTCCATCAGCAACGGTTCGCCCCCGGCAAAGTAGATTTGCTCTACATAATCGATATGAGGCAACAACTGTTCCCACATGTCAGTATCTGTACGTCCGGCAATGTTCAGCACCTTGTGATTCTTAGCCCAATCGCCGCCGGCTAATTTAGCCTGGTCTTGATACCATTGACTGGAGAATATGTGACCGCAACTACGGCATTTGAGATTGCAGAGATTTGAGAACCGTATATCCCAATAGGTCATTTCAAAAGGATTCTCATCCAGCTTTTTGATGTGATGCCCGTGGTGTTTGTTGGCGCTTTTTCGTCCTGAAAAAAATCCCGATTGTTCTTGTTCGTAACAACGACCACAAGCAGCATTAGGAGTTTCATTTAACATGTCCTCACGTAACTTTTGCATAGGCTGATCTTGCCAGATCTCTTCAAGAGTATTAGATCTACAATTGCCCACTGGATATTTCATTTCGGCATGACAACAAGGATATGCCTCTCCGGTGGGATAAGCATGCAGATGTATCCATGGATAGATGCAGAATGTTTTTGAATCTGCTAACAAGAAGTGCTCACGGTCAGTAAGAGTCACCGGCTTTGCTAGATTTGTACTGTTATATTTGTATTCACTCATTGAGGACTCCACACACGAGAACTTTCTTTAAACCAATTTTGCCATAGTTTTACAACCAGGTCGGTGTTCAGTTGCAAATTTAATTTTGTGTCCAACAGACCGATTTGATACAGGTATGTATCTTTATTGAGAAAACTATCAAACGGGATCACCAGCAGTTGGTCTTCAAACATGTTTTGTAATTTAATTTGGTGTTGATACTCGTTATCAAAGTCGATATGATACTGTTTGGTACTTTGATTGTTTATCAAAAACTCTTTATGATCAGGAGCAACTTGAATCAAAATAACTTTTTCGTAGAACTTATCGCCCCATAACATATTTGTTGTATATTGATTGTAAAATTCCACAGGGTGCCAATGATCTATTAGCCATAGCTTGCATTGTTCATAATGATAGAAATCAACTAACCCAAGTTTAAAATTTAAACAATCTTTAGTCTCTTCTTTTTTCCAATTTTGACTGTCCCATATTGAGTACCGATTGAATTTTTCTTCAGCGGTTAGTTCTTTTTCATATTCATTGAGATCTCGTCCTGATGTGCCGGTAATTGTTTTTTCACTAAGAGTCAATGTTTTATATAACATATTCCCGGCAGACCCTGGCAGATAAATGATTGTTGCTTTTAACATAGTGTCATAGTGAATCATACCAGGGTTTGAGTGCAGGAAAAGCCAGATCAAAGCATTTGCCTCGACGCTGATCATATTGTGTGTAGAACTGCTTGAAGTCATTCAGCAGTCGAGGCCGATCAAATGCTTCTGAATGCGGAGTCTTTACTATGTCCAGGTAGTTGATCAAGCGTTGAACATGATTGACTTCGTGCTCATGCAAGAATTCACTATCCCACCAAGCGTCAAGCCAGACTTCTAACCGATTTCGAAATACTGTGCGTAGTTCGTCGGGCAATATCAAAGGTGATTGAAAGCTGGGGAATCGCAGGATGTTCAAGGTAAAACTCACAGCATCACGACCGTATTCTCGTTTCCAGTTCATTATGCATTCCAAGAACTGATCAAGCGAGTACAGACACAGAGCGTTGATGGTGTTCATGATGTGTATGCCACGGAACTTTCTGCTATCCAGCAAGCGTTCTACGTTGTCGGCCCAGTCATCCCACACCAATCCGTCTCTTATGTATTCTGCTTGTATACCCATGCTTTCGTTGGATGTGTATAAGTCAACTTCTAAACCATCAATGCTGTTCATCAATCGATCTAGATCCACTGCTGTGCCCAAGTTTGAATTGATGGCCAAGCGTGTTTGGCTACGCCCCGGATTGTTTCGAAACCAGTCAATCAGTTTCCATGTTTCGCCCGACATTAACGGTTCGCCGCCAGTGATCCTTAGTTCTTGTAAGGTTCGGTGTAGGTCTGACTCCCACCACGCAAAGAATGCCTCCACGTACGGATTAGTTTCACCGAATTTATAAAGTTGGCTAGCGTCGTGAGTGTGAGTAAAATGGTTCC
>Ga0181347_1000182_pt1 | contig 20764 bp, 6 predicted proteins | sample Su13VDMM110SN_FD_130102 | JGI IMG/M metagenome (GOLD analysis project Ga0181347, IMG submission 130102) | Freshwater viral communities from Lake Michigan, USA - Su13.VD.MM110.S.N | ecosystem: Environmental > Aquatic > Freshwater > Lake | place: USA: Michigan | collected 2013-07-16
TCAGAACTGGCTGCATATTTGCACCGACAACTGGGAACAATCATCAGTTCAGTGGTATTGGTTCCCTTGGACCAACAAAAGAGTTTTGGTGACTTGTACGAAATTCGCAGCCAGCCTAACGAAATTTTTGCCAATGGTGCGACCATCAACAACATTGATGTAATCGAAGCATTGACCAGCACTAATCTACGTACTGCATCAGGCAGTGGAGTGACCTATGCCGTAAGTACTATTGGCGGATCGTCTAGTGGTGGTGGATCGTCTAGTGGTGGTGGATCGTCTAGTGGTGGTGGATCGTCTAGTGGTGGTGGATCGTCTAGTGGTGGTGGAGGTTACTAATGGCACGCACACGATCAGTTGATTTCCTTCCACAGATATTTCAAACTCCAGTTAACAAACAGTTCTTATCTGCCACACTAGACACGTTAACACAAGAGCCCAAGTTTAAAAAGACTCAAGGGTTTATTGGCCGTACTGTAGGCCCAGGTGTAAACCCCAATGACCAATATGTTGTAGAGATAGATAAAACTCGCCGTGATTATCAACTTGAACCTGGTGTGATAAGTTTAACACCTGATACTAATAACATCAAGAATGTTATGACATATCCAGGTATAAATGACGCTATTGGATTTCAGGGCGGAGATTCAACTCGTCCTGACCAGTTGTACAACAGTGATTATTATGCTTGGGATCCTTTTGTAAACTATGATGCTTTTATTAATTTCAGTCAATACTATTGGTTGCCCAATGGGCCAGACACAGTAGACGTATATTCAACTGGGATTCCAGTGAGTGATAATTTTGTGGTCACTCGAGCCAATGGTGCATACACATTCTCAGAACAGAATGGAACCAACCCCACTATTGATCTAGTTCGTGGGGGCAGTTACACGTTCCAGGTAACACAAAACGCCAAAGAAACTGTTAATTATCGAGTCTCAAATCAAGGGATCAGCAGCTATGTAATCAATCAACAAAACAATCCCACTCTCACGCTGGTGCGCGGCAATACCTATGTTTTTAACTTGAACCTCAAAGGTGTGTTTCCTTTCTGGATCAAAACTGCGCAAGTATTGGGCACCGGAAGCGCATACGATTCAGGAGTGAGTCGCAATGGTAGTGCTATTGGTCTTGTTACATTTGTTGTGCCACAGGATGCTCCTGACACGCTGTACTATGTCAGTGAAAATCAACCCAATCTTCAGGGTACCTTCAACATTGTTGATGCTGTGCCTGGTACTGGCAACAAATTTTACATTCAATCTTTCCCCGGAGTAGATGGTAAAAATCCAACGACGCCCAATCAGACCACTAGAGAAGTATTTGGCGTAGCCAATAATGGTATTGATCTTGGTACCATTACCTTTGAAGCACCACAAAAAACTGCCCAGCAATTCTATTTTAATTTGACAGATGTCGGTCCGATTGATTTGTTGACCACATTGAACTACAGTCAAATCAACAATCAACCATTGACTGAATTTATTATTGCCACTGGGGGTATTGACGGAATAACTTATTTGAGTAACCGTACTCTGGTGTTTGTCAATGATTCGTTAGATACCAATGTGTATCAAATCAAACTAGTCACCGTAGATGGATTAGAGTACATCACATTGGCCGCAATATCCACAGTTGGAATTAATGAAAAATTCAGTATATTGTATGGCATAACATGGTCAAATACCGGCTGGTACAAAGATGCCACCAGTGTATTCGTGGAGATTCCACAGTTGACTGCCAACCTTGACACATTGTATTACCAAGACGGAACTGATCCAGATATATTTGGGACCATCCGCCTGATAGAACCAGCCGACAGCAGCACAATAGATGTCACAACTATATTGGGCAAGAAAAATTATACTTCGCCAAATGGTGTGGCATTCACAAACGGACTAAAAGTTCGGTTCACTGGAGAAGTGACTCCTGCCAGTTATGGATCTGGGTCTGCAGAATTTGCATGCACTGCAACCATAGCAGGCAGTAATTATATCACCACTGACTCTACTGACGGATTATATGAAGGTGAACAAATTGTATTCCCCACCGGAACTCTGGGCGGAATTGAATCTGGCCGAGTGTATTACATAAAATCTATATCAGCAAACCGTATACAATTTTCAATTTCAACTGTGGTCAATGGTCCCACTGTGTCACTGAGTACAGCCACTGGAACCATGAATGCAGTGGTCACCAGCAACTTAGAATATTATGTGGCCGGTGTTGGCACCGGCGCAGGGCTGGAAAATCGTGTGGGGTTTGTGGATGGTCGAGCCTATTTTGGTCCATACCACACACACCTGGGTCAAAAAATGACTGGTACTGTTCACACATCAAATTTTCATCAATTCATTTATAACAATGTAATCGACAGCATAACCAATGCTGGAGCGGGAGGACCAGCAGGAGCATCCTTGTCTCTTGATGGAGTTCCGGATGTAGCCTTAGGCATTGGCATATACTTGATACCTGTACGTGACCTTGTCACACCTGAAACTTATGTAGTTGATGATAATGATAGTACCATTGCAGCCGAACCACAGCAGCTGGACTACCTCACTATCAGTAGAGCCAGCAAAGATTTAAATGCATGGACTCGTAGTAATCGTTGGTTCCACATAAGCGTGATTCAAGCATCAGCATCTTATAACAATACTGTGGCAAGCCTTGACAATGACTACCGAGCCAAACGCCCAATTATTGAATTCCGCCCAAACATTCGATTATACAACATGGGCACACAAGGCAAACAGCCAGTGGACATCATTGACTTTGATCAAACTGATGCGTTTAGTAATATTCAAGGAACGTCCAGTTACAGTGTTGATGGATACACATTCGTAGATGGATCTCGGGTGATATTTGCTGCGGATGAAGATGCTAATGTTCGTAATAAAATTTACATAGTCCAATTTATTCAACCAGATTCGTTGCCACTTACCACAGCTGGAAATTTTGCATACAAAGCAACATACCAAATTAATACATTAGGCACCACTGACTGGAACACAGCAGCAGGCACAATTGGCATTACGTATGCTGTAGGCGATATATTTGTTGCGGCCACCACTGGATCTGGAACAGGCACCGCGTATTTTGATGAACCTATTATTAATCTGGTGCTGGCATCTGACGGCGATGTACTATATGATGACTCGGTTGTGTGTCTTGACGGCACAATCTCTATTGGTTTAACTTTTTGGTATGATGGAGTTACCTGGATTGAAGCACAACAAAAAACTGGAGTCCAACAAGCACCACTATTTGATGTATACGACTTGCAAAACATAAGTTTCAGTAACCGAGTCAAATATCCCAGTAGTACATTCGTTGGCAGTAAATTGTTTAGTTACGCAGTTGGCGACACTGGAATATTAGATCCCGTATTGCAATTTCCTTTGCAATATCTCAATATCAACAACGTGGGCGATATTGTATTTGAAAATAATTTGTACAAAGACACATTCTTGTATGTTCAAGATAATGTGAGCACTATTTTAGACATCAGTTCTGGTGCTGCTAGAGAATATGCGTACCGTGCAACGTACACAAAATTAATTGGGTGGCAAAATGCAATTGCCACTAGTCAAGTCTACCAACAATTTAAATTTACCTACACCGGTGCCACACTCAAACTTGATGTGGCTGCCAGTACCAGTACTGTGGTACCTGCAATCAAGATTTATGTGGGATCAATATTCCAAAAACCAGAAACATATAGTTACGTTATCACAGACAACAGCACCGTTATAACTTTGAACAATGTATATCTCCCCACAGACGTTATTGAAGTCTTGGTGTTGAGTGATCAGATCAGCAACGTTGGGTTTTATCAAGTTCCTATTAATTTAGAATCCAATCCGCTCAACGGCAACAGTCCAACTTTTACGTTGGGTACTATACGCACAAACTATGAGAGTATTTGTGAAAATTTAACTGAGTTAACTGGATCAATCAACGGGGCGAATAACAGCAGAGACCTTGGTAACATTATTCCATACAGTCTTGTGATACTGCAACAAAGCTCGCCATTGACCATGGCCGGGTATTTCTTGCGCAGCGAGCAATTTAATATTTTTTCTAGTTTACAATACAACAGCCAAGAGTATTTGAAATTCAAAGGCCAGTTGCTCAATGCAGTGACCCAACAAAATATAGAGTTTCAAACAGCTGGCCAACTGCTTGATGTGGCCATGGCTGATGTAACACTGGGACGAGTTGAAACACAGCCATTCTACTGGAGTGATATGCTGCCATCCGGCAGTACATACATTTCTAATTCATACACTGTATCATACACTACCACAGCTTCGTTTCCCACACAGCAGGTATACAATTACACTTCTGCCAATTATCTTGGCATGGATGTCTACCTCAACGATCTCATTTTAGTTCGAAATTTTGAATATGTAGTAGCCACTGATGGACCACGTATCACAGTGCTAGTGCCATTGACCAATGGCGACATTGTTACCATTCGAGAATACACCACCACCTATGGCAACTTTGTGCCTAATACTCCCACCAAATTGGGGTTGTATCCAGCCTGGAGACCACAGTATATTGAACAAAAAACCAGTACCGGAACAGCAGTATGCATTGTGGGACATGATGGCAGTATCACTCGTGCGTTTGAAGATGTGCGTGATGACGTGTTGTTGGAATTTGAAAAACGTATCTACAACAACCTCAAATTAGATGGAAATCCGGTGCCGTTGACAATATATGATGTGTTGCCAGGACAGTTTAGAACCACTGGCTATACGTTGACTGAAATCAATAACATATTAAATCAAGACTTCTTGAGTTATGTGGCCTGGAACAAGTTGGATTATCGCACTCAAGATTATCAAGCCAACAATGAGTTTACTTGGAACTACAGCAGCAGTCAGGGTAAATTGGATAACGGAACATTGCCTGCCGCCTGGCGCGGTATCAATCGTTATTACTATGACACACAACAACCTGAATTGACGCCATGGGAAATGTTGGGATTCAGTGTCGTTCCAGACTGGTGGGAAACATTGTACGGTGAAGGCCCATACACACAAGATAACTTGGTGTTGTGGGATGACCTTGAAGCTGGCCGAGTTGCAGACCCTGCTGGAACATATTACTTGGCAGAATTTGCACGTCCAAGACTGACTGAAGTTATCCCCACAGGGACTCAAGGTGAGTTGCTGAGTCCTTTTGACAGTGTGGTAGGAACATATAATGCACAAACATTCCGTAAGAGTTGGGCACTAGGTGATGGCAGTCCAACAGAAGCATCGTGGTGGAATTCAAGTACGTATCCGTTTGCAGTAATGCGACTGCTGGCGTTGACACGTCCGGCTAAATTCTTTGCGCTGTTTGCTGATAGAGATTTGTATAAATTTGATACAGAATTAAATCAGTATCTTTACAATGGTCGTTATAGAATCAACGCCAAGGATATTGAAGTTTACGGCGACGGCGTCAGCAAAGCCAGTTATATTGACTGGATAGTGGATTACAATCGTCAGAGTGGAATCAACAGCACCGCAACACTCACAGCTGAGCTTGATTTCTTGGATGTTCGACTGTGTTATCGTATGGCCAGTTTCAGTGACAAACAGTATATTAAGATTTACACTGAGAAATCCAGTCCCAACTCAGTCAACACAACATTGTTAATTCCTGACGAAAGCTATGATCTAGTACTGTACAAGAATCAACCATTTGATCGTGCCAGTTATTCAGCAGTTGTAGTACAAAAAACTGCTGGTGGCTATGCTGTTTTTGGTTATAGCAAAACGCAGCCATTTTTCAATACAATTGGCAGTCAATACACTGGTCAGTTACAAACATTCTCATCAGGTGGAGTCACTGTACAGGTGCCCACATTCTATACAAATCAAATTGTTCAAGTACCGTATGGACATGTGTTTGCCAACGAAACTGCAACAAGTGCATTTTTACTTGGATACGGAGAATATCTACAACAACAAGGACTTATTTTTGAGGATTCCACCAACGGGTATATCCTAAGTTGGGGGCAGATGGTCAATGAGTTCCTGTATTGGAGTCAACAAGGCTGGGACGAAAATGCACTGATCAATTTGAACCCACTGGCATTCAAACTGTCAGTCACAAAAGATCGGGCTGTGGTTGATAGTATTGTTGCTCAAACAAATGAGAATATACTGTTAGACCAAAATAATCGTGAATTGCCCACACGTAATTTAATCATCACTCGGTTGGACAATAATTTTACAGTTGAGCCGGCTACAGATCAAACTCTAAGCAGTATTGATATCAAGTACACCAGTTATGAACACATGATTGTGTTGAACAACACCAGTTCATTTGGTGACTTAATTTATCAACCCATAACAGGCGCACGCCAAAGCAGATTGAATTTAATTGCTGCTACCAGCACTGAATGGAATGGTAGTGTGGATGCTCAAGGATTTATTTTAAATCAAAATAACATCAAGGATTGGGATCCTTACGTCACCTATGCCAAAGGTGAAATTGTCACATACAAAGGTACCTATTGGAGTGCTGCCAACATAGTTCAACCCAGCACAACGTTTAATACCAACAGTTGGTACCAAAGTGATTACACTCGTATTGAACTTGGATTGTTGCCCAACTTGGCCAACAAAGCTGACCAACTGTCAAACAGTTATAACATCAACACAGCCAATCTTGAAACTGACAATGATCTATTAAGCTATGGATTGATTGGATTCCGCCCACGACAATACATGACAGCATTGAATCTTGATGACGTCAGTCAACTCAACATCTATCGTCAATTCCTGGGAGACAAAGGGACTATTCTCAGTGCTGAATTGTTCTCAAAAGTAAATCTTGGAAAAGAAACTGGCGACTATACCATATATGAAAATTGGGCAGTGCAACGTGCAGTGTATGGAGCCAATGCCAACCGCAGTCTTGTGCAACTCAGATTAAATCGTGCATTGCTCAGTAGTAACCCCAGTCTTGTGCAAGTTATCAATCCCGGTCAAGATAGCCAAGCAGATCAGACCATATTCTTAAATGACATCTGGCGCCAAAGTTATAGGTTGACCAGTCCTAACATACTGCCCACAACCACCACCTTGCCCACAGACATTGCCTTGCCCACAGCAGGATATGTCAATATTGATGATGCTGATATCACAGTGTTTGATATCAATAATGTTGACAGTTTAGCAGCAAATATAGACAGTATAAATGTTGGCACTACAATTTGGGTGGCAAAGACCAATGCCTACGACTGGAACATTTATAGGGCGGCCGCAGTACCAGGCATTATAGCACACGTTTGTGACAATTTAGATGGCACCAGCCTGGTAATTTTTACACAACAGCATGGGCTGACAGAGAGAGAGAAACTAATTATTAAATTCTTTGATGCTGAAGTGAATGGAATATACGATGTACTCAGCATTGTAAGTCTAGATAAAATCACGATTGCTTTCAGTTTCTCTGACAGCCGAACCGTAGTCACTGGCACTGGAATTGGATTTACCCTGGCCACTCAGCGTGTGGCCCAGGCCAGTGATATATTGAATTTGCCATATGCAAATACACTGCAACCTGGCGCCAAAGTCTGGGTTGATGACAATGGCAGCGGGCTTTGGGAAACTGTGCAAAAAGAAGAAGTATTTTCACAGTTGACTGAACTGGCACCTGTGTTGACTGATGTAAATCAACAGTACGGATCTAGCGTTGCACAATCAAGAGATAAGTTTTCTGCCCTAGTCGGTAGCCCAAGATATCGTTTCCCAGCAGGCGCCACATTATGGACTGCTGCCAACAGCTATGCTGTAGATTTAATTGTTTATATTGTAGACCCGTACCAAACAGAGTTCTTCCAAGCATCACAGCCTGTGCCACAAGGTATAGATATTTTTAATGCCAGTTACTGGACACCATATTCTTTGGACAGCCTGCCAAGAACAGGCGGCGTGTACGTGTATGTCAAGAGTTCAGCAACCAGTCAATACATTCCAATTAGTCCATTAATTGCAGGAGATGCTGTGCTGGCACTGGATGTGCTTGACAACAGCGGTGGTGCAGAAGATGGCAACCCTGCCACTCGAGGATATGGCTACAGTGTGGATTTTGGTAACAGAGCCTGGGCAGTTGCTGGAGCGCCGGGTAGTTTGGGATCAACAGGCCAGGCCGACAATGGATACGCTTGTGTTATCTATCTGTCGCCTGAGCTTGGTTCCCCTGACACTGTTCCTTATGGACAATGGCAATTATTAACCACACCAGGCAGCACCAGTGCTGATCAAGGACAATTTGGTTACTCGGTGGCCATGAGTTTGGATGAGCATTGGATGTACATCAGTGCACCAGGCGTAAATGCAGTTTATGCATACGGTCAAGTTGACTGGCAAAATCAAGTTATTAATTTGTATGGCGATGACGCAACAACAACTTATGATATTTCAAATGCCATACAAATTGATGCAGCCACACAATTACAAGTGTCTGTGGGCGGCGCAGATCAAACGCTGAATGTTGACTACACCGTCAATGGCTCATTTACCACAGTGACATTTACCACAGCACCAGCCGAGGGAGATGCAATTCAAATCCAGCGCATTAGCCGCAAAATAATGGATTATGGGTCGTTTTACGATGTTACACAAAGCAGCACAAGTGGTAGTGGAACAGGCGCTAAATTTACCATTGTTCGTCAACGCAATGAAGTTGGACAAGGCAATGCACCAGCAGCCACAGTGGGTCTAGTGGCAGTGAGCACTGCGGGATCAGGTTATGCAACAGCACAAACGGTAACAATTGGGTACGATAAATTTGGCGGAACTGCAATCAATGGCAGCATTGTACTGACCATTAACAGTGTGAATGGTTCAGGTGGCATCACTGGATTCACCATCTACTACGCACCCACAGTGTTGACCAATGAATTCAGCTTGAATGAATATTTCTTTACCGCTACAAATATCTACAGTTTCTCAGTACTGGTTGATAACGTGTTGCAACGTCCTGGTATTGATTATGATTTCAGTGGCGATAGTGCCCTGGGCAATGATTTGGTATTCATTAATAGTCCTGCTCGTGGAGCACAAATTTTCATACGTGCAGAAGGATATTTTGAATATGCAAATACCATTACTGTGGCAGGATTAAGCGCCACAGACCAATTTGGATATTCAGTCAGCACCAGCACTGATGGTCGACAAGTACTGATTGGTACTCCATACAGCACACAAGATGGCGAAGTTGCAGCAGGATCAGTGTATGTGTTTGATAGAAACGTACAGAAATTCATCTATGGCACTGCTGACCCTGTTAGTTCATCATTTGTTGTGTTAGGATCGGTCGCTGAGCCAGTTAGTGTGTTGGTAAACGGTACATTCTTGATCAATGAAGAAAATACTGTACTTGGTGCTACCAATACTTTTACTGTGTCAGGAGTCACCGTAACGATCAATGCAGATTTACAAGTTGGCGACATAATTGAAATTGAAACCAATCAGTTTGCCCAAGTTCAAGAAATTACACAAAGTACACCAGAAGCTGCTGGACATTTTGGCAGTGCAGTTGATCTTTGCAGTTATAATTGCAGTTTGTATTCAGGCGCACCCAATAGCAGTGCGCAACAATTCCATGGTGGTATTGTGGAACGCAACATAAATCAAAGTCGAGCGTTTGGTATTATTACTGCCACTGTGGCCAATCCTGTATTAGACAATGGTGATACAATTCGCATTGACAACATTGATGTGGCAGTACCAAACTCGCCTAATCAAAATGTCACAGGACTTGCCGCAGCTATCAATGCAGCAGTACCCAATGCCAACGCCACAGTCAGCACCACCGGTTACCTGACCATAGCAGTTAAGAATTCAGCAGCCGCAGCCACAGGCAACAAACTACAAGTTGCTCCAGGCAGCATTGGCACAACATTTGATGATCTTGGATTTAAAACATTTGTTTATACCCAAACCATCCAAAGTCCATATCCAACAACCTATGCATATTTTGGAACCAGCCTCAGCATAGATGACTCAGCAGTAAATCTTGTGGTCGGAGCACCGAATGGCACCATGTACCTCCCCACTGATTTTGACAACTACACAGCATTGTGGGACGCCGGTGCCTCAGAATTCTTTGATTTGTTATTCCAAAGTGGCGCAGTATACACATTTGATTTGTTGCCAAGTTCTTCAAGCTCTGTCAGCAACCCTGACAAATTTGTATTTGGACAACAAATTGTCAACACTAACATTGCACCATATGATCAATACGGTACTTCAGTAAGTTATGTCAGTGGTGTGTTGTTATCAGGTGCGCCCGGTAATGAACTAGACGATAGTACAATGACTGGCAACTATGGCCGTGTGTTGGTTAGTGAAAACTCAAACAATGTTCCGGCATGGACTGTGCTAACTGTAGAACAACCTGTGGTAGACATTAGATTGTTGAATTCAGTTTATGCTTATGATCGTATTACTTCTGCAGCAATTGAATATTTTGATTTCTTTAACCCATTGCAAGGAAAAATTCTTGGAGCCGCCAAACAAAACTTAGATTATATTGGTGGTATTGATCCGGCAAGTTACAATGTTGGCCCAACTAATATTTTGGGAACCACTTGGACGTCAGGACATGACGGTGAAACCTGGTGGGATACCAGCACAGTAAGATTTATTGATCCCAATCAAGATGATATTGTTTACGCAAGTCGACGTTGGGGACAGTTGTTCCCAGGTAGCACAGTGGATGTGTATCAATGGATTGTGAGTGATGCACCACCTGCAAGTTACACTGGTCCAGGTATCCCGCGCGATACATTGAGTTATGTGATAACCACAGCGTTGACACAAACTGGAACGTTTGTAACAGAATATTATTTTTGGGTCCGTGGCCTGACCACAACAGCCACACAAAAAGGCAAAACTTTGCCAATCAGTACTGTGGCCAACTACATTGAAGATCCACGTGCCAGTGGCATTGCTTATATTGCGCCCATCAATGCCAGTACCATTGCACTTTACAATGCAGCTGATTACATTGTGGCCCAAGACACTATTCTCAGCATTGAATTTGATCGTGAACTTACTGAAAGCAATGTTCACGTTGAATACGAATTGGTACCCCAAGACAAACCTGACGGGTGGATCAGTAACAATTTATATCGCAAATTACAAGACAGTTTTTGCGGAGTTGATACCTCAGGTAATTTAGTGCCCGATGTCAATCTTGGCCCAGCGGAACGATATGGTGTACAGTTCCGTCCACGACAAAGCATGTTCATTGATAGATATGCTGCATTGAAAAATTATCTGGTGCGTGCCAATACTGTACTTGCACGATATCCCATAAGTGAAAATCGCTCATTTAATTTACTCAATAGTCGTGAGCCTGAACCCAGCGCAACGTCAGGCGAATGGGACAAACGTGTGGCCAGCCTTGAAATACTTGGATTTCAAGACATATCTACAGTACCACTTGGGTACGCATATCTAGTGGTATCTGACAGCAGAAATCGTGGTCTCTGGACCATCTACACTGTTGGCACTACTGCAACGTCAGCCGGCACTATACGATCATTGACATTGACTCGAGTACAAAATTACGATACTCGACAATATTGGAGTTATATTGATTGGTACTTGCCAGGATACAATACCAGTTCGCAAATTGTTGCCACTGTCACAAACTACGCTGGACTTGAATTCTTAGACGTAGCGGTTGGCAGCAGCGTCGAAATTGTTGCAAATACCCAAGGCAAGTATGAAATCTACATACGTACATTGTCCGGTTGGGATCGTGTGGGACTACAAGACGGTACTATTGAATTTGCAGCAGAGCTGTGGGATTATGCACTGGGTCGATATGGCTTTGATCTCGAAGTGTTTGATGCTCAATACTATGATCAGGAACCTGTAATTGAAACACGTAAAATTATACAAGCCATCAATGAAGAACTGTTTATTGATGACCTATTGATTGAACGTAATCGTAGTTTGACCTTGATGTTTAACTTTGTTCTCAGTGAATTCTCGGCTCCGGGCTGGTTGATTAAAACCAGCCTGATTGATGTTGAGCACAGAATTCGTAGTTTGCTTCCGTATCAAAATTACACACAAGACAACCAAGAATTTGTATTGGATTATATCCAAGAAGTTAAACCATATCATGTACAAGTTAAAGAATTTAATTTGATATACAATGGATTCAATGAATGGGTTGGAGACATGACCGACTTTGATTTGCCGTCGTATTATAATTCTAATTTGGTAATACCACAATACACCAGTCCCATATTGTTACCGTATGCCCCTGGGACCGCAGTGGGAGCAACATCAAATACACTGAGTGATTTACCCAGCAGTTCAACTGTATGGGCTGGTTGGCCATACAGTCAATGGTATGGCAACTACACATTGAGTCTTGCAAGTGTGGCCGTTGTTGCTGGCGGAACAGGATATACAATACCACCCACAGTGGTATTCACCGGCAATGCAGCTGAACCAGCAACAGCAGTTGCGGTGTTGAATAGTGCAGGCGAAGTTGTGTCAGTAAACGTGACTTATGCTGGTGTTGGATATGTTGCCACACCAACAGTCACAATTGAAGGTGGGGGCGGTGCAGGATCGGGTGCTGTGGTCTACCCAAGAATGACAAATGAAGTTGTGCGACAATTCCGCACAACTATTAGATATGATCGTTTCCAATATAAAACTTCAGTACAAACCTGGAGCCCAGATGGCACATATGAAAATGGAACCTTGGTACGATATGATGACCGTGTGTGGTCGGCACTGAGTGCTGATGGAAGCAGTGCTGTAACTGGACCGGTGTTCACTACAGAAGATTGGACGGAAGTCGACGCAGCCACATACAGCTACCCTGGATCAGAGTATCCAACTGGATTGACTGGTGTTGACCGTACCATGGGGTTGTATGTGCCCGGTGTAAACGAACTAGGACTACAACTGCCATTACTGGTGGATGGCATCGATTACCCAGGTGTACAGGTCTGGGGCAATTACTTTGCCGGTAACATAACACTGGACGCAGATTACCAAAGTCAATTTGCTGACATATATCTTGGACAACGATTCAGTGATATAAATGTTGAGGGAGGCGAATTTGTTGGTCCATATGAAGGACATGCTCCTGAAGAACTGGTCAACGGTGCAGAATATGACACCATGGACATGCGAATTTACACACGTCCAGGTTCCGACTGGACCTACGATGGACATGGATTCCAGATACAACAAATCAATTACACATATGAACCTGCAATTACTGACACATACAGTTGGGCCAATATTGTTAACCAGCCTGTGCAGATTGCAGTGGCCAATCTCACCACTGGATATGAACTAGTACTCAATCACGATTATACCGTGGACTACAACAATCAAACTGTTACAATACTGGGTGGTGTAACCGATCAAGAAGTTATCAACATTGCAGCGTTTGAATTAGGCGGCGGAAATCAATTATACCGTGCAACTTACCAAGGACAAGACGTTGTTGCTGACGACAACTCAGTTATTGTGCCGGTTAACTACAATGAGATTGTTGAATTTGCTGTGTTTCAAAATGGCCAAAGTACAGCACAACCCACATATCGTCCATATACTGCATCCATTGCTTGGAATCTCAATAATTCATATGTTGCCTTGGATATTGTGTACAATGACACTGTGGTTGTTTGCACAGCTACCAATTCAACATACAGTTTCATCTCTTGCAATGATGCCAGCAGCCTGGTTGAAGGGCAGCCTATAGTATTCTCAGGAACAGTATTTGGCGGCATAGTTGCTGATACAACATACTATGTGCTGAGTGTTCCGAATGCCACACAGTTCTTTGTCACAGATGTTGCAGGATCCACCACAGCCCTGCCATTAACAGACGCTTCAGGCTCCATGACCGGAACCCCAACTGGCACATATTACCGAGCTGTTCAGTCAGTTGCTCCGGGAATATTCCTAAGCGATACTGAATATTGGCTGCCATTTGTGCCTTCACAAAATACCAAGGTAACATTTGCCACCACTATTGACGCTGCTGATGGTGTGTCGTTGACTGCAATGGGCATTGCAACCTCACTGGCAGTGACCAATACCACTGTCACTACCAATGCAATCACTGTGTCGGGCAGCACCAGTGGCATCAGTGTTGGGCAAACCGTGACATTCTCAGGAAATTCAATAGGAGGCATACTGGCCGGGGTTGACTATTATGTGTTGACCATTGTTGATAGTTCTAATTTTACCATTGAACAGACCCTGGGATCTGGAACGCCAGTAGCATTGATAACTGACAGTGCTGCCTGGACTGGTGAACTCAATGCGAAATTTACTCCAACTGATTACGTCAGTTGGAGTACCATAGTTGTGCAGAATTTTGTTGTCAATAGCACAACTGTTGTGACAAAAACATTTGTTATTACTGACAGTTTACAAGGGACCAATCCTGCAAATCTAATTGTAGCACAGAATGGTTTGAGGTTGCGCCCAGCAGAAGGCATCGAATGGATTGGTGATGATAGTTCAATCAGTTTTGGATTACCGCAGCGCGGCGGATACGCACAAAGCATCATTGACGCACCAAACGATATCACAGTGTATGTAGACAATGTGTTACAAGTTCAGAGTGTTGGAGCTGTTGTAGGAAGTTACAGTGTCACAAACTGGGACGGTAGTAATACTCCAGGACGTCAAGTGGTGTTTAATACTGCTCCAGCTGCTGGTGCAAGAATTTTAATTTCTGTTGATACACAGGCAGCATACGCTGTAGCAGGCGATCAATTACAAATTGTGTCAAACATCAACATTGGCGACTATATCACTGTGACCACCTGGAATGATACTACACAACAAAACATCTTGACTTTGGTGTTTGATGGCCCAACAACAACTGGCATCACCATAAATGAGCCGTATGATGCGACCACTTATGATGAAGGTCTAGTGACTGATGATCCAGGATCATATGATTATACACTAGGAACAATTATTGCAATAAATGACTTTGATTTACAACGCACTGGCGTGCGTGCCAACAGACTATGGGTAACATTAAATGGATACCAATTATTTGAAGGATCAGATTTCACAGTTGAAGGCCAATATCTGATACTGCAATCTGGTGCAATTTCAGTTGGCGCAATACTGGCAGTGACAGAATTTACAGAAAGCATTGTGCCTGAAGCTGTGGCATTCCGTATATTCCAAGACATGCGAGGGGTTCAAGCCACTTATAGAATGACTGACACAACTACTACCACCCTGTCACAATCTGTCAGTGCCACAGCAGATACAATTTATGTTGTTGATGCTAGTAATTTAACCGAACCCAATTTGTCAACTGGGGTGTTTGGCATCATCACAATCAACGGCGAACGTATCATGTATCGCAACAGAGACACTGCACTAAACACAATATCAGGACTGCAACGAGGTACTGCTGGTACTGCGGCTGCTGCCCACACCATTGGTGCTGAAGTGTATGATATTGGTTCGGGCAATTTACTCGCAGCAGAATATCAAAATTATGCAATGACCGACACCAGCATGGGCGATGGCACAACTTCTGTGTTCTATGCACCAAACATAGATATCAGTGATTTTGGTGATTCAAGCACAGCCTATGTAGAAAGTATTGAAGTTTATGTGGGCGGAATACGTCAGTACAACTACAGTGAGACTGCTGCTGATTCACAATATCGTTACATTGTGACTGATTTTGGCCCATTGGCCATAGAGTTTATTACTGATGGTACATATTCAGCACCAGCTGCTGGCAGCGAAGTCACTATTCTGCAACGTCGTGGACTGAGCTGGTATCAGCCAGGGGTCAACACAGCCAGCGATGGTGTAGCACTGCAAGAAACTGACACAGTGGCCGCAAGGTTTTTGTGTGATAGATAACACGGATAAATAAAAGACCATGCCAAATACAGCACCAAAACAGTCTACTGAGACTCAGCAAAAAGTGAATCCGCCACGCCGCCCCAATGAAACAGGCTCGATCAGCGTTCAAGCTCATATGAGGATTTTTGATCCAAAAACACAAAAAACTTACGTGGAGGGACGAGCATGATTATTCAGCCCGGACTGTGCAAAATTGAGGGATTTGTCAAGATACACGATCCCAATACAGGTCAAGTTCTTGTGGACAAAAAGAACGCAATTCACTACGAAAACATCAGTTTGGCCATGGCCCAAACCCTGAGCAATCGCAATACTGGATACATCTATCTCATGGCATTTGGCAACGGCGGAAGTAGTGTAGATCCCACAGGTGTTATCACATATTTGCCTCCCAACACAATTGGGCAAAATGCTGACTTGTACAATCAAACCTACGCCAAGGTTGTAGATGACAATTCAGCAGCCGACACTGATCCTGAAAACAACAAGATGATTGCCTTGCACATCAGCGGCAATGTTTACAGTGATATTCTTGTGAGTTGTTTGTTGGATTATGGTGAGCCACCAGAACAGCAAGCATTTGATAACAGCACCAATTTCAATGGTGAATATGTATTTGACGAACTGGGACTCAAAACCTGGAATGGCGCAGCAGACAACCTGCGTCTGATCACACATGTTATCTTTCACCCTGTACAAAAGAGTTTGAATCGTCAAATTCAAATTGATTACACACTGCGTATACAGACGCTGAGTAACATAAATGCTGTATAAATATAGCAACCAGGAATAACTGATATGGCATATACAATTAATCTAACAAACGGCAATATTTTTGCCACCATTAATGATGGTACTATCAACCAAATTGCAAGCGGTACACCAGCAGTGCCCTTGATCACTTTGGTGGGCAAAAATTACGCTGGCTATGGTGAATTCTTAGACGAAAACTTTGTTCACTTGCTGGAAAGCGGGTCAAACTCAGTGGCACCCACTAATCCCTTGATCGGGCAGCTTTGGTGGGACAGCACCAACACCATATTGAAAATTTACAGCGGCACTGGTTTTAAATCAATCACTGGGTCAACATCATCAGCCAGCGCACCCACAACAACTGTGATAGCAGGTGATTTATGGTTTGACAGCTCAAATCAACAGTTGAAAGTATACACTGGTGCTGCTTGGTTGGTTGTGGGTCCTGGGTATACCAGCGCACAAGGCACAAGTGGTGCTATTCCTGAAACAATTTTAGACAGTGCTGGTGGCACCAAATACATCACCAGTTTGTACGTAAACAATACTCGTGTGGGCGTGGTATATGATGGCGCCACCTTTACTCCGCAATCCAGTTTATCAGCAGCTTTTCCCAACGGTATTTTTCCTGGATTGACACTGAGTGCAAGTGTGCCTGGCGCTGTGTATGCCGGAACATTACAAACCGCCGCACAACCCAACATTACCTCAGTTGGCACATTGCTCAGCTTGGCAGTCACTGGCAACATTAGTGGTGGTAATGTGCTGGGTGGCGCCAATGTCAATGCCACAACACACACAGGTACCACTGTATCAGTAACTGGCACTATAACTGGTGGTAATGTATTAGGTGGAGCCAACGTCAATGCCACTACACACACAGGTACCACTGTATCAGTTACAGGTAACATTACTGGTGGTAATGTGCTGGGCGGAGCCAATGTCAATTCAACATTGTTCACTGGTACCACAGTATCAGTGTCGGCCAACGTCACTGGTGGTAACTTGAATGCTGGAACAGGTAATATTTCTACCACAGGCAACGTACAAGCTGGCAATTTAAAGACAACAGGATTGATCAGTGCCACAGGCAACATCACAACAGCTGCCACTGGCAACATTGCCACTGGCAACATCTCTATCTCGGGTGTGTACAGTGGCGATGGGTCAGGACTCACTAACCTAGGTGCTTTGGCAGTGGGTTCCATAGCCAATGGCACCAGCACCATTGGTATTTCTGGCAGCGGTGGCAATGGCTTTATCACCGTTGGTAACGTATCCAACGTGGTAGTGTTCACCACTACCACTGCATATTTTATAGGTGCCGCAAACGTTACTGGTATTGAGAAGAGTGGTACCAACGCAATTGGTAACATTGGTTCAAGCACAAATTACTTCAACAATATATTTGCCGCAACGTATAATGGCACCACGGTGAGTGTGACAGGCAACATCACCGGTGGTAATGTGCTGGGTGGTGCCAACGTCAACGCCACTACACACACAGGTACCAGTGTGAGTGTGACAGGCAACATCACTGGTGGCAATTTGAATGCCGCAGGCCTGAGCTTGAGCAGCAACGTTGTGTCAGCATTGAACGTTACTGGTGCTATTGCTGGCGGCAACATCACAACACCTGGATTGATAAGTGCCACTGGCAACATCACCGGTGGCAATGTATTGTTTGGGTCAGGTATAGTGAGTGGTACAGGCAACATCACTGGTGGTAACTTGAATGCTGCGGGGTTGAGTTTAAGCAGCAACGTTGTGTCAGCATTGAATTTGAGTTCAAGTTTGACCACAGCCACAACTATCAGTGCTGTGGGAAACATCACAGGTGGTAATGTGCTGGGTGGTGCCAATGTCAATGCCACAACGCATACAGGTAGCACTGTGAGTGTGACAGGAACCATCACGGGTGGTAATCTAGCAGTTGGGTCAGGCACCGTCAGCACCAGTGGCAACATCACTGCCGGTAACCTGCTCACATCTGGTTCTACAGGTATTGTAAGCACTTTTGCTATCACACACACTGGCACAACTGGTCAAGGCAACATTGGTGAAGTCGGTGCCGCTTTCAACACTGTGCATGCCACAGCAACCACAGCATTATATGCTGACTTGGCAGAACGCTATGCAGCCGATTCAGTATTGGAACCTGGCACAGTGGTGGATCTGGGCGGCTCACACGAAATCACCCAATCACAACAAGATTTAAGCGATGCAGTGTTTGGCGTAATAAGTACATCGGCAGCTTACATGATGAACTCGGGTGCTGGTGATAACAGCACTCACCCCTTGGTGGCCATAGCCGGACGTGTGCCAACAAAAGTAATTGGTACTGTGCAAAAAGGTGATAGATTGGTTTCAGCAGGCAACGGTGTTGCTAGAGCAGCACAACCTGGAGAGGCCACTTGGTTCAATGTGATTGGTCGTGCGTTAGAAAACAAAGACTCTGAAGAAGTGAGCATGATTGAAGTCACAGTAAGCGTGAAATAATTAGGAACAAAAATGACATACACAGCTGGCAGCACAATTTTAGCAGCAGATTACAATGGTTTTGCAAACACCACAGTGAGTGCCAACGTCAATGCAACTTGGAATACCGGGTATGGCCAAACAGCAATAGCCACAGTAGCCGCAACCGACACAGTGACAGCAACACAATGGGCTGGACTGGTCAACACCATTGCCAGCATGGCAGCTCACCAGCCCACCGTAATTACTGCAAGAACAGCCCCCGTGACCGGCAATACTATCAGTATTTTGAGCGCAGTCAACACTGACATCACCAACTGTTTTACCAATCGTTACAATGCCACATCACGTGGCAGCCAATTTACAGGCTGGACCGGCACCAACAGCAAAACCGCAGCCACATCAGGTGCAAGCTGGACCATTAGTTTTGTCAACACAGTGACCTGGTCCAGTGCCGCAGCAGCCGGTTATTTTTTCAACGCTGGCGGACTGATCAAAATTGATGTGGCAAAAAGTGCAACTGGTGCCTTGGGTGATCCAGAATGGAACGACTTGGCCACCACCTTGTGCGGTGACATTTACATTTCTGGCCTGGCCACAGCACATACCATAGCCGGTGTTTCATATACTGGCACCACACAAATTCTCGGCACCGGCACACCAACCACACTGAGCCTTGCCACAGGATTCGACGCTCTTGTGGCAGGTGCAGGTGGTACCATTGTTTACAAACAATTTGCCGACACAGCACCATACACTGCTAATTTTATTCAACACACCATTGCCAAAGGCGCCTCATCAGACACTTTGGTGATCACCACATTGTGGCAAAACACCGACAGCGATCCAATCACCGGTGGCACAGCCGCGTCAGGCGCCACCCCTGGCACAGCACCTTGTACCATTGTGACATACTATCCACCAGAATCGACCAATCTCTCCAACACCTGGGGCACACCCTCAGTGGCTGCCACAACAACTTAACCAAAAGGGGCCGCAGCCCCTAGACTTTTATCTAAATCTCCTGTACAATACCTTATGGACACTGAAGCCTTGGTTGCTCACGCACGAGCAAGATTTGATCACACAGCCGCTCGCCGGGTGCTAAAAGAAAAGTACGAAGCACGTATGGTGTTTGCCCATGGGGGTGGCATGTGGCGGGCAGGCCCAGAATTGTTGACTGTGCTGTTGGCCTGCGCACAAGACCGGGATGTTGTGATCCTGGACTTGTATGAAACTCCAGTGCAGATCACTGTGACAGACTTGTTTGCTCGGGCACATGAACGTTGGCAAGAACAAATGAATGCATGGAAAGTGGAATGGGACGAACTAAACCAAAAACGCTGAGTCAAGGTGTGCTAATCTTTGCCTTCAACAATGAGGCCACGGATTACATTGCCATGGCAGCATGGTCAGCCCGGAACATTCGCAGGCACTTGAACTTGCCCGTGGCTGTGGTCACAGACAATCCTGAAGTGGCCGCACAGTATGATTTTGAACACATCATTGCAACTGTGCCCGATACTGGTGGCTCACGATACTTGGCTGATTACAGTGCCACAGTGACTTGGCACAATGCTGGACGCATCAATGCTTATGAACTATCACCATTTGAACAA
>Ga0181347_1000186_pt1 | contig 20394 bp, 33 predicted proteins | sample Su13VDMM110SN_FD_130102 | JGI IMG/M metagenome (GOLD analysis project Ga0181347, IMG submission 130102) | Freshwater viral communities from Lake Michigan, USA - Su13.VD.MM110.S.N | ecosystem: Environmental > Aquatic > Freshwater > Lake | place: USA: Michigan | collected 2013-07-16
CGTTCACCCTTGCTGGTGTGTTCAATTACTATGGGTACTAGATTTGGCACAGTTTCTCCTGGTTATTGATGCTTAGATAAGTATAACATTAACCGTGGAAAGTTGCAATGAGAGATATACTCAATTTATTCAATACATCGCTAGTAGAGGCCAATCTAGCTGCGGGTGAGATCCCTGCCAGAAAAATGTCAGCGGTGATCAATTCCAAGACCAACCAACCCTACAATAGATCTGAGTGGTTTTTACAAAAGGTCAAAACTGGCAGTCCGTTTACCAAAGTTGATGGATCAGAGGTAGTGATCAATCGCGGTGATGCAAAACTTGTGGCAGATTGGCTGGCCAATGGCCCTGCAGGAACCATCACCATGCGCACCACAGATGGTGGAACTGTGAAAAACACCGAACTGCAAAAGACTGTGGAGTTTGGCAGCAAAGAAGCAGAGACTATAAAAATCAAAGGCTCTGATATATTTGACACACAGGCTCAAGATATAACCGACCTTGGCAACAATATCAAAGAATTATTACAAGCCGGTGGATTTCCAGCATCAGAAATGTACAGTGTGATTGCCAACAGTCAAAATTTAATCAAAATGGGCAAACTGGGCGATGCTGTGATATATCTATCGCGGCAAGCAGCAGAGGCCAAGACACCTGAGTTTCCACCAGACCTCAGCACAGCACAAATCAAAGCCATTGAGTTGTATGCCAGTGAATACATCGGGGCATTGGCGCTGGTATCCGGTGGAGTTAAATGGATGCGTGGCAATCGCGAACAGTTCGAGGAGTTCGTGGGTGGTTCGCTCAATGATATGATTATGTATTTTCCTAAATCAACGTCAAATCCGCTGGCTGATAGTTTCAGTGTGGTCAATGACGAAACCGGGCATGCTGTTAAAATTTCCAGCAAGGGTGCAGGCAAAGGTGCTCCACCTGCCTTGGCATCAATGAAGTTACCAGATGAGGTGCGTGAAAAATATCCTGAGGCTGCTGAATTTTTAGATGTGGCACAAGATCCATCACTGTCACAGTTTACTCAACCCTTTGCCATGATGGATTATTTGTATGATCTCAATCCCAGCAAAGTGCCCAAGGCCTATCACTCAATGCTGCCATTTGATCCGTCGGCTGTGGCTCAAATTGAATCCAGCTATAAAACTGGCAAGTCATTACCACGCAGTATGATGAAAAATTTTGAAAAACAACTCAGTGAAAAAGTACTAAGTGGCACAGCATCCGATGGTGGCAAGGCTTGGTATGCTGTGATTGCTGATGTCATGCGATCTGTGAATTCTGATCGGGCTGTCCCTGAACTACGAGCTGCTTTGATTGAAAGCTTGGGCTATAATTTTATTCAACTCTACACCAATGTCAAAGACAACAAACTTGTCACTGAAGCATTTTGGCCGGCTAAAATTTCCGGGCAGGTCAAACTCAAAACCAAAAGTTCAGCCGGTGAAGTCAAAGGCAGGATGAGTGTGGAAATTTCCCCTGGGGGCGATGATCTTGATGAACCAACTATGCCTACCGGTGCAGCTCAAGCAGATGAATTACCAGACCAGGCGCCAAGTCAGAGCAAAATAAAAGCAGCCAAACCTAAAGAACCTTTGGGCACTGAAAAGAATCTAGGCCGAAAACGCCGTTAACGTGTGAGTGCCGCTACATGGTCTGTGATGTTCAAAGCCAGGGCTTCTTCGGCACTGAGCCAAACATCCTGTGGTGGCAACAAGGTAGCACGTATTTCCTCGTCGCTCATCCCAGTACATTGACGATAATGATCAATCATTCTGGCCTGTGTTAGATCAAATTCCTTGACCCTAGCAAACAATTCATGCGCCTTGCCATCACTTTCCCAGGTAAACTGATGACTGAGTATTGACGTGTTGGGTGTAAGAACTCTGCGTCCTTGAGCACCAGTAATAAAAATCAACAAGCCTGCCGATGCTACCTGCCCCAATCCAACAGTTTTGATGGGTATGCGAGAACTCATCATCACATCAATCAGCGCAAATGCAGCACTCATGTCGCCACCTTCGCTGCAAATCATCAACAGCAGTTCTTTTTTTCTACTTTTGATCACAAAGTTGGCTTGCAGAATCCATTCTATAACTGGCTTCACAGACTCAGGACCAATTTCGCCCATGAGCAAATACATGCCCTCGTCATTGAGACTTGAGGTTGAATTGTTAAAATCATCTTTGTCTGCTGTCATGCATTGCTCCGTGTAAAAGAACCTAGCCCACAAGCATTATAACATGCTTTGTGGGCTAGGTTGCAGATTACGGTAGAATTATTCTGCGGGTTTTTTGTTGTTGACATCCAATTCATTGAATGCCTCATTTGCACGACGCTCACCAACTTTACGAGCTGCAACATTGTCCTTGCGAACCTGCAAGCGATTAGCATCACCAGTGGGCAAAGTCACCAAAACGTAAGTGCGGAATCGTGTGCCTTCGGCAATGGTTTTGACATTGACTGTTTCAACACCTGTGATGTCCACAGTCTTACACATCGAGCGAATTGCGGTATCACTCATCTCACTGCCACCGGACTCATTGTCCATCATGTAGACTTTGGTCTGCTGATCTACTTGACCGCCTGCTGCCATACAGATCTTGCCGTACGCAAGAGTCTTGGCTTTGTTGGAAGCCATGCCCATGTCACGGCTCACTGCTGTACCATTGGCATACACAGCGTTTTCACTGGTAGGAAGAGTCTCCATCCACTTGGGTGCCTGACTCACAGCATGTTCAGCCTGCTTCTCTTGACGCTCGCGTTCGTTGTCTGCACGTTTGTCAAACTTGTCTTGTGTTGTTGAACATGCAGCCAATGCAGCCACAAGAGGTAATACTAAAAATACTGTTTTCATAATTTGCCTTTCAAAGTTATCTTGATTTGATCCAGTCGCCAGCACGTTGCAAGTCTGTGCCAGCACCACCAACTAAGCCACCCGCTGTGCCGCATGCCGCAAGGCATAATGTCAAACATATAACAACCACTAGTTTCATACAACCTCCTTATTGTCACTATAACCAAAGTATAGCACGGTGTCAGATATTGGTCAATTAAAATCTATCCACCACAACCCAATCCGCGTCAGATACCTGGCAAATGATGCCCTGAAACTGATGCAATTGCTTTTGCACCCAACCAGGTTCAAGGAACCAACGACATTGGGTGCCTTGGTGGTAAAACTGTCCAGCATAACTTGGGTGCGGCTTAAATTGGCTCAGCTTGCCCAAAGTTCCAGGATGCGATTCTTTTATGGCCTGCTGTTCAGGTGCATCGTTACAGATCATCACAGAGTCAGTGACCACTGACTTCTTGCCTACACGATCTTTAACGTCCCGTTCAGCCTGTTGTAATGCAATGGCACAGCCTTCACTGCTGGGGCGAGCGCCATCCCACTGAGCTTCGCCGGTGGCCATGTGCCATTCGGATCCAATCTTTGCACGAAATGTAACCATGCATTTTTTGCCACCACCAACGCTGGGCACAATGTCTCGGCGTATGTCAGCACGTTCGGTGACAGTTACTTGATTCCGTGTGACCACTTTGTCTTGCATGACACATTCAGCTGAAACTGTAGATGCCACAGCCAAAGCCAATATTGACACAGTGAATTTCATGGACACTCCTTGAGTTCTAACAGCAATTGATTAATCATCCAGTTGGTACGACCACTGCCCATCTCTACTCTGGCACCATATTGTTCTGAATCACTGAACATAGTCCAAGGCTTGGTTATGTTGCCAAGTTTAGCAAACAACAAATCATCACCACTAAGACGCATCTGTTGCAGCATTGCAACCTGTTCGCTCTTCATACGACAATTGACTCTAAATGTATCCAAGTCGGCCATACGCATGGGCTGTCGCATGGGAGTAACAGCACAACCGCTACTTACTACGGTCACAAGTATAACGCACACTCCAAAGACGAGTTTTATAAGCAGCGCGGGATTGTACATATTCAGCCTCTGTTTCCATGAGTTGACGGGGAAGATTTGCTTGGGTTTCCATCCAGTTGACGATTTGCGTTTTGTTCATGCAATCGTTTGGGATAAGGGCAACATCAACTGGGCGGTGTGGATTGGCACAACCAACCAAACCCAACATTGATATTACAAGTATGGGGTATCGCATGTTAGTTATACTCCGCATGATGTTTTTGATGTTTGTCCTGGCGCTGATAGGCACGACGGTTTTTTTCTATGTGTCCACGGAACGGAGTATTGGCTCCGTAGAGCTCCACACAACGACGCCGCTGCTTAGGCACTTTGAACTCTATGATTTGTGTTTTCATAATAGAAAATCCCAGTTAATGTAGCTATTATACACAAACTGGGATTATTGGTCAACGGTTGCTTTTATGTTAACGAATTGCCGTTTTTGTAAGTGTATTCACGGATCCAATGTTCAACATCAGCAGGGCTTTTGGCACCTTTGAGAACCAGGTACTTTTCTAGATCTGTCTGCGGGCGACGATCTAACCACTCCCGAACACGCTCTTGAGCACGAGTCATCATTTCTTTGAGATTAGTCATTGTAAGCAAATACTTTTAGGTATGCATCAGCTCGCCGTTGCCGTGCTTCTATCATTGCAACTATCAGAAAGTTTAAGAAGTTTTTTACTTGTTCCATTAGACGTTGACCTTGACTTCTTTGACAGCTGGTACCACTGCTTTTTGCAGTGATTCGGTATACACTGTCCAGGCATCGTTCTGAGCACGAACGAATTCAAAACTGGCATTGTGGAACATTTCAGCTGCTGATCGAACTTGTTCAGGCAAATAGGTAAGAGCAATTTTGGCATTTTTTTCAACCGAGTCAATTACTTCAGATGCTTTGATTACTTGAGTTGAGTAAAATTTGGTAAAATCCATTTGATTTCTCCTTGAGTTAAGCGAGCAATTTAAACAGCCCGACCATTCGGCACTGTTCTTTGTTCAACTGTATTTATTGATTATAAGAGATTTTATGTTGTATTGCAACATTTTTCTATAATCAATTCTACCATAATTTACCCAATAAATAAAATTATGGAAATATTTGTCAACGATACGTTGACCTGGCAGCGCAGTGCTCGTGACAATGTTCAACATGTTGCCCCACCTGTGGCATTATCTGAATGTATTCCGGACTGGTTCAAACATTTAAAAACCAATCTTAAATTATATAAACCCGAAGGATTCTCTCATAATCAAACTACTCGACAGTGCCTGGGGCTGCGTGGTGCCATGAGCATCGGGTATACTATCCCCTGGCAGCCATCAAATCTAGTAAGATCAATTGCGCTACATGCAGAGCAATTACACGGTAGTCGCTGGGCAATCCCAAATATTGATGGACAACAGTGGATTATATCTATTATTTCTTATCCATGGCGTGCTAAAATGCCCCGGGACTGGAGTATAATGATAAATTCGCATCCATTGAATTGGTCCCAAGATTGGTTTACTTTCACTGGTATTGTTGATTATGCTACCCTGACTCCCAACAACGATCGTGAAATTGGAAATCTTTGGCCATACGATCATGTGCTGGATCCAAATTATCAATACTATAACATTGAAACGGTGATGGCTTTTCGGACCCTCAGAGTTCAAATTCCCGTTGGAACTCCGGTGTTTTCAATTGTACCAATTTATATAAAGCCTGATTGACAAAACGTGTAAATACACATTATTAAGGAGATCTTCAATGGAACTTATTATTATCATAGCCGCACTGATTGGCACTGTCTGGTGGATCACTGCTCGAGAAAAAATATTAGAAGAATCTAATCTTCATCCCTTGGATGGTGCTACTAGAAAAGAACCCACTCTAACTACCAACCCTGACGGAATTGGACATGAATCAGCATTAATGAAAGTGCTGGACATCAACAAAGATGGCAAAGTTGATGCCAAAGATGCCCAGGCAGCAGTTGATGCAGTAGCCAATAATGCCAAGGCAATCAAAGATACTGCCGAAGCTATGATTAAGAAACCTCGCAAGCCTCGCGCACCCAAGACCTTGCCCGGAAAATCAGCTGACGACCGCGTCGAATAACATGGCACATTTGGTTGCAAACATACCACCTGTACATTGTTATATCCGTAAAGAGTTTCTTTACGACTTCCAAAAAGGTCACGGAGAATATGAACCATGTATATGGATTTCAATTAAAAGTATTCGTGGACAAGCATTTAGAATAGAATCTTACTTACCAAACTATGGTGCGGCGTATGACAAACTACCTCTTCATGCGTATGTGTCACGCACAACGAATCTTGAACCTGAGAAGTTTTTACCTTTAGATGTACTACAAATTTGGGATTGTTTTAGTTATGATTTTTCTGTAATTCAAAAATCATTCTTGAGAAATTTATCTGCCAAGTTTTATGCCAAAGACAAACAATTTTATCAAGGTAATTATTTGTTTACAGTAGACCATTCTGCTCCTGATTTAAATATTATAGATACAAGTTATGCAGAGTATCCAGAGGATCACAAAAGTTTTAATTTTATAGAACTAGACAATGGTCAATATGCAGCACAACCAAACAATCGTTGTCTGTTCTTGGATGCAGCAAGTAATCCAAAAGAATTAAAGTTTCCTGATTTTAAAGTCTGCACTAAAAAATATGTCGTTGAACAAAATCCGAAATGGGCGTTGGGTGATAGCGACACAGTAATGTATGAAGATTTCTAAAAAATAACTGAAGTATCAGCCGTTGACTATGTCAAGCAGTGTAGCAACTTGGTCTCGGGCAAGATTCTTGCCCTTGGCCTCGCATTGTATATCCCACTGATCTGCAAAAGTCAGTGCATATTCGTTGACAGCATTGTTCCAATAGAAGTCTGAGTGTGCTCGGAGCTTGCTCCTGGTGAAGCCGTTTGCAAGCAACTGTTGAAGATCGGGGCGAGTTTCGGGATCGTGACCCACCAAAAGATCTTCACGACTAACACTGTAGTGCAGCACAGGACGAACACCACGCCAACTGTCCAAAACACGCTGCGCACGATCGTCATCTGGCGTGATGTATTCTCCTGTTTTGACCCAGTGATGATGTATATCCAGTGTAATTGGAACACGATGACTAATAAGCAAAACACTGTCAAGTCCATGTGTAATTTCGTCATTCTCAATAGCAATTAGATTACGAGCTTCGGGCGATAGCCGATCCAAAGTCTTTAGAAATTTGTCAGGCCCGCCTTTGCCAGACAAATGAATGTTTATTTTAAATCCATGATCATGCCACTGGCTACCATAGCCCATCCAACGAGCCATGTCTGCATGATACTCAAATTCGTCAATGCTGCGATCAACAATGTCATCAGTTGCCGACGCCAACACACAGAACTGTCCGGGATGGAAACTTATCCGCACACCCAAACGCCTGGCAGTCTCACCAATGGGTGCAAATATTCGAGCACAGTGGTCTTGTATTTCTGTGCGCTGCCACCAGGCTTGCCAGTCTTTTTCAGTGTAGCCTTGCAACATTTCTGATCCCAAACGAACCATTTTGCGATTCGCAGGCAGAGTAGCAACACGTTCGATAAGTCGCACTGCTGCCGCGGTGTTGTGATTCATTATGTCCCACTGGCGCTGTTCGGCTTCATCCTTGTGCTCGCGAAGCCATCGCATGGTAGTTGAACGCCCGTTAAGGTCCCGATCCACCGCATTGACTTTCATGCCGCCGCATTCGGACGGATCATTTAGCCACTTGCAACAAAAACCGATTCGTGTATTCATAGTAAAGCTATTATAAAACAACCGGTGATAATGGTCAAGCTTCGCGGTGAATGTCCAATGTTGTGCAGTGAAAACCTCCGCCTAGAGTACGGCTGTGTGTTAACGGAAGTGCAATGACTTCTAGCCCGCGATTTTTCAAAATCTCAATCAGCACTGTTTGGATTTCGTCGACAATCACCAGTCCTGGGCGCACCACCAAGCAATTCATACCAATCCACTTTGATGCATAGGGGTATTGATAAAACTCGCGTTCGGCAATGTGGTTCACATAGATCTGATCCCAATCTTTGAACACTCGAGGAACATTGTCCGGATTTACACGACTGCCGTTGAGCAGTACCAATCCTTCCTGCAGTGGCACCACAGTTGAATCAATGTGGACTCCGGAATAAAAATTACAACTTTCAATATTCTTGTCAGGAAGCTGCTGTTGTAACCAATCCAGAGCTGCTTGGTTTCCTGATGATGACAGCAAATACAACCAATCATCGCCCAGTCTACAGACATTGGCAGCATCCATGATCATTCCACGATTGCGTGGCATGTGTAACACACGTTCAGCAGCGTCACACACAAACTGCAATTCTTCAATCTCCATGTCACGGCAAGGATACAACATTGCTGGATCAATCACTGTGGTCCCGGCAATCAATAATCTATCCCTGGGGCAATAGTTGTACATGCCGTCGCGTTGAACAAAATTAATGTCATCGGGTCGCCATACCTCAACGCCTAGATTATACAACACAGTACAGAGTTGATCAAGTTCACGATTGGTTTGATCAACTATGTTTTGAGTTACTGGTCCGCGAGGCACTGGTGTTTCACGCCAGGTTGTTTTTTCTGCTTCTAAATTAAAAATTGGGTCATTCACAGGCCAATTGGCATTGGTGGCTGTGCCTACTACTATGGTACGTAGTGGATCCCATTCGTTGTGAGAATTTATTTTCATATGCCTGTTATTTGTAAAGTATATCTTGGTGTCTTGCCTACATTGGCTGCAGCATGCGGGAAGTTGCCTTCCCAACAAACCCAATCGCCAGCTTGCCAGTCCACCACTGGTTTACCGTTCATTTCTAAGTAGTGACCACTTTGCCAATCTTCCAAAAATACAATAGCACGGCCAACCGGCTGAGCAGGATCCAGGCTGTGGATTTGTCGGAATCTACTGTAGGTATCTTGATGTTCGGGCAGCACAGTTCCGGGATTCATTCGGTACACACTCCAACTAAAGTGTTCAAATCCAAAGTGACTTTGGAACGGAGCTATCCATGATGGTTCTGAGTTACGCATGTCATACATGTCACCAGTAAAATTAGTAGCCGAAGAATACCCCACTTGATACCATTCGGCCAGTGCTGCGGCATCATTGAATGGTTCATTGATGTACTCCAGGCTCTGGTGTAGTTTGCCCCACCAGGGGTCAATGTGACCACGTGCCCAGTGATTGTTATTTCCGAGTATTGCCATAATGAATCACTGTATGCTTTTCGCTCAACGGTAACTTGCGCCAAGGATCAACGACAACTGATCCTGGTGGAATTTCACAGTATGGTTGTGTGTCAACCTGATCGCCAGTGTACTCGTATGTGATTTTGCGATTGTGTGCCCATAAAATCACAGCAGGACCTATGAGCTCAGATATCACTTCGGTGGGATCATCTGCCAAGGGATCTAGGTATCTAACATTGAATCCCAGTTGTTTTACATAATGACCAACCAAGGTAGAATACGATCCAATGCAGTAAGGCACATCAGGCTTGTAGGCTTTGCCATGGATCACGATGCTCATGGCATGTTGTTTGGCTTGATCAGCTAGAAATTCTGCTAGATTTTTGGCCTGTATTTCACGAGCATACATGATGGTGTCAAACATGTCGTATCCAATGTCGTATTCTTGCGCCAACCAACGCAGGGCAATGTTGTCACGTGGATGACACGCTCCGGCGTCGCCCATGCCTGCTGTCATGTACTTTGGTCCCATGATGCGCATGTTGCTGCGAGCTAAAGCATTGGTGACAACGTCAACGTTGATGTTCCCAATCTTCAAGGCAAAGTCTTGAATCATGTTGGCAAGCCCAACTTTGGCCGAAATATATGTGTTGTAGAAAATCTTGATAGCTTCGCACTCATCCCAGGTACCAACTTCATACCGAGGATCATTGTTCATGATACCTTTGTACAGTTCAATAAGCTCACCGGCAATGCCAGTTAGGCTTCCATCTTCAGTGCCAATGATAACCATTTCAGGATTGGCCATGTCCCACTTTACTGATCCCATGGCAATCAGGTATGGATTGTATAAAAACTGATGTTTGTTGTCCAACAGTGTTATAAATTTTCTACGTGTAGTTCCAGGCAGCACAGTTGAAATCAACACCACTTTCTTGCTGGTTGTGGCATGAGCATTGATTTGATTGATTGCATCTATCACTGCTTCGTGCCCAACGTCTCGAGGCTCCATGTGAGAACTTGGCACAGATCCATCTTACCCCTCGCTGTGAGGTGTTGGCACTGCAATAAAAATCCAGTCTGAGTTATTGATCATTTCTCCAATATCGTCATAGACTTTTACGGCATCACTCACACGCGGGTAAATATCGTACCCGCTGGTTGGATATTGTGATGCAAACACTTCTGCACAGTCCAGGCCCAACTTGCCTAAACCTATAAATCCTATTTTTTGCATATATGACAGTTCCTTTAGATAATCTTTACCACTATGTTGAAAGTCAACTCAACAAACCGGCAACACTCTACTTATTTTACCCGCACGGTTCTAGAAAATTAACTAATTTATCAATTCTAAGACAGTATACACTAGAACAAACTCTAGTGCAACCTTCAATTATTTGTCATGACCAAGAGCCGTTGATGTTTGATCTACATCAGGACCATCATCCCGAATATCGTGAAGCACTGGAAAAACTTACCCTGGAGCACAAAGAAATGGTAGGCCCTGATGATTGGTTGTTCTTACCAAACTTGAATTTACAACTGGGCACATATATCCCCGGTGTCAGTGTGTATGACAGTGCGGTATTGCTTCACAGCGAACTCAACTCGCCTGAAGTGGAAAAGTATCAACAGGCAGGATTTGCCTGTGCCTACTATTGGTGTCATGCCATCATTGCCAGGGACTGGTTTAGATTTGCTCAAGTTGATGTACGCACTCGCCCCAGTGGAACATTTGACCGGATGTTTTTGATTTACAGTCGCGGGTGGACCAACTCCAGAGAATACCGTTTGAAGTTCATTGAGCTGTTGACCCAACACAAACTATTGGATCACTGCAAAATATCCATGCTCAAACACGAAGAAGGACACACAGTAAAAGACTATGCGTTTAAAAATCCAAACTTGCAGGTCAACAACACAGATGTTTATGATTTGATACCAGATTGTGAGGCACCGTCATCGGCCAGTGCTGACTATGACAGCACAGACATTGCATCCACTGTCATGAGTGTGGTGCTGGAAACCATGTACGACGGATCAAGAATTCATCTCACTGAAAAAATTCTAAGGCCCATTGCCTGCGGGCATGCGTTTGTTGTTGCTGCAGCGCCGGGCACCTTGAAATATCTGAGAAATTATGGATTCCGAACCTTTGCACCTTACATTGATGAAAGTTATGATGAGGAAACTGATTCAATTGTGAGATTAGAAAAGATCTGTCAGGCCATGAAAAAGATATCTCAGTTGACAGGCACAGAACTTCAGTCTTGGTATTACGCAGTGAGAGAAATAGCAATCTTCAACAGAAAACATTTTTTCAGCGATGCATTTTGGAATCAAGTCACCGGTGAGCTGTCTACCAATCTCAATGCTGCTGTGGATCAAGTCTGCAGAACTTCAGGGAAAAAATGGCTTACCAATAGAAAAGAACTGCGCCAGAGAAAACCAAACTTCTGGCAAATTCAATTACAACATCAATATGAACGTACCAAAGCTCGTCAGTTACGTGCGCTCAGACTTGCAAACATAAAATAAAAACGTTTGTAAAATCTTGCTGGATTCTAAATCAACCATGTACTCACCGGTCTGAAATTTGTTTTCTAATACAATTAAATCTTGTTCAGTGGTGTAGTATTCATTGAGAATGTATAGCCGATTCAGGCGACAATCAATAAATCCATAACTGTAGATACGCTGAAATGCAATTTGATTAATATCAGTTTTCTCTGCTTCTTTGAATTGAGTAACGCTGTGAATTAACTTTATTGCAGAGTTGCTGGTCCAGGGCTCCCAAGTAGCCAACAATGTCCACTTTAATGATACCCCAATGTACACCATTGGCTGACGATCAGCTATGATATACTTGTCCTGAGAATCAGCTCTGAAGTCAAAGTTATATGTTGAGTTGTCTGCTGCCAGTGCCGCAGCAGCCATGAACAGTAATACCATTGTAATGATGCTGCGCATGACGTTGTCCGGTAAGGTGGTGGGCGATTGTTATTATTATAGGCAGACGCCTTGCCCACTCTGTATTACTTAATGGGTAATAAGAATTAGTTAAGCAAGCAGTAAATTACTGTTTACCGACTGGGAGTTGCTGGATGTGGTTCAGGTGGCGGCAACGGTTGCTTTTTTAACGGACGATGTGCAAACCAACTCATAATTTTTCCCAAGAAAAAGCCCTGCTAAACAGGGCTTGTTTTTAAAACCAGAGCCAAATGCCTTGACTCATTAATAGTATTCCAAGTAAACTCACTCCTATGGAACTATAAAACATTGTCATGCTTACTGCTAATATACTTGCTGATAGTAAAACAATTGCCAGTTGATAGGCTGTACCGGCAAAAGTCATCCAAGGACCGTGGCGTTTGGCAACATCACGTTCGGCTTCAAGGTGCTGTGCCTTGGCCATCAACTCCTTCTTGCCTTCGCCTTTTTCAGGATCACTTTCGTAGCGATCAATCTTGGCCCGCATTTTTTCTACTTTGGCTTGATCGCCTCTGACCTGAGCGTCATCTAAATTCTGTTCGGCCAGTGCTTGTTTGATTGATTTTGCCTGATAAAACGCCCAGACATTGTTGGCTGCAATGGTATTGTTGAGTACTTTGCTTGAAAACCCACTGGCCAAGTAAGTGTTGCCTGCCAGCAACAAGGCGATGACTGTGATTACCCATCCTGCTTTGTCTTTGATTTTTGCTTCGGCTTCGCTGCGTGACAAGACTTTGCCTGTGACTTTATCGACTATCTGTTTCATAACAGGTCCTTTATTGTTATTATTGATATTTACCACTGGATCTCACAATCTACCCACTTTAAATTATTATACCAATTGTATACAGGAGAACCCTTGGGCAATAAACATCTTCCCAACTCCGGAGAATGCTCTATGCGTACTTGAACCACCGCCCACACCAGCCAGCATATATACAGCGTCGCTGCAGCAGTTATCCCCCAACAGTATGCCTGATGCTTGATTTTTTTCATGCGTTTGCGCTGTAAACGGGCACGTTCGGCATTTCCTCGCATTTCTATACCAATTGCCACTGCCTGTTCTTTGCCCACTACTTCCATCATTGACTGCACTTCGGTCCATAGAGCTCCTAGTTCTTTTGGACTTTGATACACCATAATCTCACGCAGCTCTGCACCCATGGCATCTAATTGCTTTTTGAGTAGAACACGTTGCAAAGCACGTTTACCTATGCTATCTTCGCCGTGATACGCTTCGGTTTGACTGCGACGTTCTTCTTCTTCAAATATTGCGTTGCATCTATGCAGGTTATCAAAGTAAACGCCCAACTGCTGGCCAATTTCTGTGTAGATATTATTGGTGTCGCCAGCCTGCTTGTTTAGATTTATTACACGATTTTTTTCTTCTATGTACTGATTTTTTTCAGCTACAGTGGGGGGACGTTCTTTGTGTGCGGTATGAAATTGGGCGTCAAGGTCCTTGAGGACATCTTTGATATCCCCAGCAGCTCCTTTGATGTCCTTGTAAAGTTTACAGCCGGCCTTGACTGCGGAAACCGCACCGTTGGCCAGAGCGAACAGTGTTAATGGATCCACCACCACTCCTTATTGTTATTATTATAGGAGTATTTAAGTGAAACTACTGGATATTATCTTCGGAGATTTTCCAGGGTTCGTACACCCCGTCCCAGGCAGGATCTGGCGGGGTTTTCATCATTAATCTAATACGTTCTCGTAGTTCGTTATAGAAACTATCTAGTTCTCCATTGAACTTGCCCCCCAGTGCATTGAGACAGCGCACACATTCTTCCCAGTCCCGAGCTTTGTAGGCTTTTATCAGGTCCTGATGCCAGACTGTATAGGCCTTGGTCTGTGAGATTTCAGTCAAGGGTATTGCACTTACCACGCAATAGGCCACCACTGGATCTGTTCCGGGTCGGGGCCTAATAGTATCCAACTCTAATATAGTGTGATTGCCATCTTTTTTAATATCTTCTATGTGTTCAGTGCCAAATATTATATGCATGAGTGCGTTCCTTTTAAATATGTAGTATGCATTTTACATTTGATTTAATTTCCGATTTACATCTTGAAACCTGGCCCGGTAAATTTGATTGGACTGGCCAAAGCACTTCTCCATTTTGTGTGATTGCTGGCGACATTGCCAAAGATCAAAATCTAGTGGTGGAAGTACTTGAAAATATAACTCAATGCTATCAAGCTGTATTTTACATTGATGGCAACGATGAACACAAGCATAATATGACTGCAATTGGTACCAGTTATGCCAAATTGGCTCATCGTATAAAACAAATCAAAAATTGTGTGTTTTTACAAGACAATGTTGTGGTGATCAATGGTGTGGCATTTCTAGCAGCCAACGGTTGGTGGCAGTTTGATTTTGATGGCAACATAGATACCACTGTGAGTCAGCAATGGTGGGAGCAGGACATGGCTCAAAACAACTATGTTGTTGATGCAGACACTGTGGCAAGAATGGCACAAATAGATGCTGATTATATTGTAAAAAGTGTCCACAGATTACAGCGACATAATGATGTAAAAAAGATTGTGATAATCACCCACACAGTGCCAAGATATGATCTTGTTTCGCACGACTTGTCAATTCTCAATCAACCCAGAGTCAATGTCATGGGCAACAGACTGATGCGACGTGCGCTGGCCTCAGACACCGAAGGTAAAATTCACACCTGGTGCTTTGGCCACTATCATGGTCCGGTGGATCAAATTCACGATGGGATTAGATACGTCAACAACTGTCGGGGTAGAGGCGACACTGCTTACAAACAAGTCGCCTATTTCCCAAAAAGAATAGAATTAGACTGATTCTGGTTCTAGTTTTATTTGCAACGGATACTGCTCTCTACGAGCTGCCATGGTGACTTCAATGCCTTTTTGTTCGGCCAGTTCGTAGGGCAACACAGCAACAGTGGCAGCACCAGATTCATGAATGTCAACTGAAATTTCATGTGCTGTGACTGGTGTGTAATCAAAAAAGTCAACCAAAGATTCAATTACAAATTCCATGCTGGTTTGATTATCGTTGAGATAAATCACTTTGAACATTGGAGGCTCTTTTATGGCTTGATTAATTTCAAGACGATGTTTGACTTCGATATCAGCAGACATTACGGCTCCTTGTTTACGAGGGAAGCACCGTGCTTCCCTCTTGTGTTTACATTATACTTAGTTTGTGTAGGTGATTGCAATGCTCTTAGGCTTGATAGCTTCAGGAATCTTGCGCTCAAAACACACTGTAAGGATGCCATCTTTGACAATGGCACCACTGACTTCTACGTATTCGCCCATGGTCCAACTGCGCATGAATTTGCGATTGCTGATACCTTGATGTTTGTAAACATGTCCTGCAGATAAAGGATCATTGTGCTTGTCGCCAGTGATCACAACATCTCCATCGCGAGTGGAAACATCAATTTCACCTTGGGTGAATCCAGCCACTGCCAGTTGTAGTTCAAAGGTGTTTTCACCGGTTTCTACAATGTTGTAGGGAGGGTAATTGTTGTTGTTGGCTGAGTGATCAATTTGACTGGTAATACGGTCAAACAAACGATCAATGCCAATTGAGTTGCGGTAAAACGGGGTAAGATCAAACGCTGTGATTTTAGTCATGTCATTCTCCTCGTAAGCAAGTTGACTAGCTGTAGCCCGACCATCGGCGCTACAACTTTATTTATTATACATGTAAAATCAATTATAGTCTATTGTTTAGATCAGATACAATACGCCATCGAGGCAAATTGACATTGTTGGGGTTCCAAGTCAGTGAAAAAAAGACATAATTGTCGTCGTTGTCAAAACACACTCTATGAGTATATTTGATGGTTTTGCTTGTGTAGGGAACTTTGTGCTTCTGTGACCATATTTCTACATGCTTTTTAATGAGGCCCAGCGCATGCCCTGCTGCGGCCCCTCCAGCACCAAATGGTATCTGGAATTCAATGTACATCAGAAATTTTGTTTGGGAAGCTGCTGAGATGCTAGATGTTTTTTCCAACGACCTCGAGCAGCATTTTTCTTGATTTTTCGAGCAGTGGTGGGTTTGATATAGTGTTCACGATCTCGGAGATCTAACAGTTTGCGCGACTCTGCTACTTTCTTTTTGAATTTCCGTAGAGCTTTTTCTACATTGCCATCAATTCCCACATAAACTATAGTCCCGCGCCTTGCCATTCAATCTCCCAGTCTGGTAGGATTATTTACCTGATCAGCATCAATAACCACGCGGTTTATCGTTTGCTTGTGATAATCTCGCAGCGCAAACATGTGGGGCAACAACACTCGTTCTAACTCACTGTGCAGACCACGAGCTCCGGTCTTGTTGATTTGGCTGCGTTGTGCTATAAGTTCCAATGCAGCAGCAGTTATTTCCAGTTCAATTGAATCCTGCTGAAAGAGCCACTTGTACTGATCCACTAGATTGTTTTTAACACCTGTTAATATCTCAAGCAATTGCTCTAAACTTAATTCATCTAAATTTACCCAACTAGGGAACCGTCCCACAAATTCGGGTATCATACCAAATTTCATGAGATCATCGGGTACCACTTGGTCCAGATGTTCTTTGCCGTGTGCTAGATCAGCAGCGAATCCCATGGCAGTTCCGTACACGCGATTTTTGACAATGCTATCCAGCCCCACAAACGCACCACCGGCAATGAATAATATGTCTTGAGTGTTGATTTCAATCATTTCACCATTGGGATGTTTGCGCCCACCACTGGGAGGCACACGGCACACAGTACCTTCCACCATCTTCAACAGGGCCTGTTGAACACCTTCGCCACTGACGTCTCGTGTTATGGATGCAGATTCAGACTTTCTAGCAATTTTATCAATCTCATCAATGAACACAATGCCACGCTGCACACGTTCTACGTCACCGTCGGCAGCAGCAAGCAGTTTAGAAATTAAACTTTCTACGTCATCACCAACATATCCAGACTCAGTGAGACTGGTGGCATCAGCAATAACAAAAGGTACATCAAGATACCGTGCCACGCTGCGAGCCAGTAGTGTTTTTCCTGAACCAGTAGGACCCAACATCAAAATGTTGGCTTTGTCAATTTCTATATCTCGCTTGGCAGAACCAATTCTCTTGTAGTGATTGACGATGGCCACACTCAGCAAAATCTTGGCACGGTCCTGACCAATTACATATTGATCAAGATAGTTTTTGATTTCTTGTGGATCAAGCTGTGCCTCTTTGACAATTATCTGTGGCTTTACATCGTCTTTGAGCAGATCAATACAGAGATCCACGCATTCATTACAAATGCCCACACTGTCGCCCACGATGAGTTTTTTTACTGTGTCTTTGTGTTTGTTACAAAAACTGCAGAAATTTTTATTAGCGTCTGTTGTCAATGTCCCTGCCGATTATGTTTGTTGTTTTAAACGAATTGATATTTGTTCACGTTCTACATCATTCAAGAGATCAGGATCATATTCTCCTGATTCTAATTTTGTTATCAGGTGATCAATGTAGGCATGGTCAAATGCATATTGGTCACTGATATTCTTGTCAACCGTGATCCATTTGGATCCGTTAAACTTATATAGCACACTTGGCAGGGAGTCTACACGTAAAAATTGATCGCCCTTGACAGCATCCAATGGAAAGGTAATACCAAATCCTCGCATACGTCCGGCCTTGGGTACATTGTCGGCTTCGAGCCCGAATCGCCAAGGTAGGTCATCAATCATGCCACGGTCCAAGAGCCGACGTTGTTCTTTTATAGTGGTGTCAGGATGTGCTTCTTTCCAATCTCGCATGGCTTGTTTTTCAAAATCTGTATTGGACTGTGCAGCGAGGTCATTGCCAATAACAACATTGTCGATAACCTCGGGGTTCTCTACGTAAAAACGAGGATGGTCGGCCTCTTCGGTTGCCATGGCATGCGCTTGATCAAATGCTGCAATTTCTGCGTCGGTCCAGGGACGAGTGACTATGCCCGGTATCTCTTCAGGTGGCAATATGGCCATGGCTGCTTGATCATCATTGGATTCTGGAGGTGCTGACACCTGGAATGGCCAAGGCTTTTCTTCTGTTCGATTTTGACCTTCTTGGAATATTGCCACCAGTGCTTCGGGAGGTGCGTCATCGTGTTCGTTGGGCGGCGATACTGGCGCAGGTGGATGCTCATAACGTTCGCGTTTGATCCATGACATGCTTTCTGTGGCAGCCAACAACATCATAATGGCCAAAGGATCAAACACCAATACTATGCTGATGATGACCCAGCGCACTGCTTTTTCCAGCATGGTTTCGTCGGGCTTGTCATTGTAGATCAACGCAGCAATATATTTGATAGGACCAACTTCGGCTTCGACTTTTCTCAGCTCTTTGGCAACAGGTGCTCGTTCTTCTTTGAGTCGCGCAACTTCTTTTTGCGCTTTTGCAATGTCGTTTTGCAAGGTCCCACGTTCTCGAGCTTGATTTTTGCGTATCTGATTGCTGCGTTCCGCGCCGTGGTCGTCTGTAGTTCTCCCAAGCATCTGGTCAACCTGGCTATCCATTTGTGCCAGGGCTCGCCTTGCCGAGTCAACGTTGTCTTGTTGTGTTTTAATTTTTTCATCGATCATTGAGACCTGATCAGACACAGCGCCTGTGGGCACTGCTTGGTCAAGATGTGCTTTGCTTAGGAAACCAAATATACCCATTGAAGTGATCATCATCAGTATGACCACTGCTGTACATAGGTACCCCTTCATCAACCATTTGGCATCACGCCAATACTCATGCAGCCATAGTGTCACGGTGACCTTGGCCATTTCCAGGACTGACCCCATGATGGCAATGGGTATCACAGCCGCGGCAAAAATAGCCATGAGACCTGCTATACTATAGAACGCTGCAATGGCACTCAATGCCATGGCAACTGCCAGGGTTATATAACTAAGAAACAGACTTTTGTTTAACGATTTCAGGATTCAATTCCTCTATCTTAATATTGTATTTAAGCGTAATCCAACTTGCGAAGCCCGTGTCAGGTATTTCCATCCATATTTTTATGTCCCTGTAACACTTAAATCTCCGCAAGGGCCAGGCTGTGAATTGCCGACGTATACCACGTTGGGCTCTCCAACCACCACGACCAAACCAACGATTGGCTTCGCCAATGATTGTGTTCCAATTGTCAAACGTAGTTGGCATTACTATAATTCGAGGCATAAGACAAACCGTTAATCTAAGAGGATTGATAATCACGATATTTTAAACAGGTCAAACAAACGGTTGGCAACCTTTGTTTTGAACCCTTGTGTTCATAGAGACTGCGAAGTCAATAGACGTTAATACCATTCCTTTTCACACCGCTACTGGAAGTGTTAGCGTACCCTGCCGAGGGCTGGCTTTAGCGGCCAGATCATGCAGTTTCGTCGATTGATAGCCAGTTTCTCAATCAACCACACAGTGTGCCTCATCCTAGACAGGCTCAAATTTTACTAACCACCTAGCCGCAGCCAATTACCTCACACACAACTAATACTGGAAACCAGTATTAGTCAGGGGCCTTCCCTTACTACAGGTGAGCTTTACTTGTGGTTACCTGCCTGCATCATGAATGCCTTATGCACAGTAATTATATGGGATGTTGTTTAAAATGCCAAGTGTTTCGGCTAGACCATATGTAAATATCGTTTTAATTCTTTGTCTGTGGGGTCTACAGAATAGTTCTGTTTGAAAAATATTTCGTAGCTGTCACTGCCATATTTTCCAATACCATATAACATTGTGGCATCTTCTCCGTCCCAGGTCAGGTAATCCTGCGACATGCGGATCAATCTCTTGTAACGAACATTGAGCATACCCAGTGGTGCTATAATAGTTTTGACAAAATCTTCATCGGCCTGTAGTAGCACATTAGGAGTAGGAAACCAATGTAGGAATTCCGGTAAGATCGTCTTGACGGGTTTACGACCGGTTTGGTTAAGCATGATCACACCAACCATATGTTCCCAAGAATTAGTTATCTGTTGCTGTACCATTAGATCGTCACGTAATGGTTCGAAGAATTTTATACTCATCGCTGTTCCTGGCGAAATCTTTCAAAAAATGCATCGGCTCTACAACTGTGGCGCTGCAGAGGATTTTTTTCAAGCTGGTAGTAGATCCACATGTCGTTGTCTTGCATGCGACGCTCGACAATTATAAATCGTTGACCGTCACCAGCGGTCCATACGTCA
>Ga0181347_1000193_pt1 | contig 19931 bp, 19 predicted proteins | sample Su13VDMM110SN_FD_130102 | JGI IMG/M metagenome (GOLD analysis project Ga0181347, IMG submission 130102) | Freshwater viral communities from Lake Michigan, USA - Su13.VD.MM110.S.N | ecosystem: Environmental > Aquatic > Freshwater > Lake | place: USA: Michigan | collected 2013-07-16
AGAACTTAGACACTCTGCGTAAGAATAGTACTTCTGTGAATGTGTTGTTCTTACAATTCTCACATACTACTCCTGTAGTCTGGTCGAATCTAATTCCTGCTAATGGGTTTTGTGACATGTTATTTTGCTTTTAATATTTTAAGTATCATGTTCATTACGTTGATCTCTTTGTCAGGAACAAAGTAATGTTGGTATTGTGCTTCTGAGATAGCAAAGACAGCTTCTTCGTAAGTCTCATTCGCATATTCATCTACGTTGTCGTATAAGAATCTGAATAGCTCTACGAAGTCTGTCGTGTTAGACTCTGCGAACAGAACTCTAATCTTTCTCCAACTATCCTTAGTAGGGTTCTTCAACTCTTCTAATACGCCGTTAAGGTACGACTTGTTGCTAATATTACCAAACTCTAATGCTAACTTACCATCTATCGAACATTCTTGTAAGATGCTTACGCACTTACGGATGTCTGGGTAGTATCGCTTTACAATCTCTGCCACCTCTTTAGGTTCAGCTTGTATTTGCTCCTTCTCTAGTATACCCATCAAATGAATGGCTACATCTTTCTTAGCTGGTGGTTCAATCTTAAATGCTAAGCATCTAGACTTCAACGCTTCAATCAATCTGTCAAGATGATTGGTTGTAAATATGAAGCGAGTATTCTTACTGAATGTCTCTACGATGTTCAATAAACCTTGCTGTGCTTGATCTGTTAGAGTAGCACAGTCATCTAGTATCACAATCTTCAATGGTTGAAAAGACGCAGCTGATGAGAAGTCTTTGATCGTAGTTCTTACAGTATCGATACCGTTATTATCTGATCCATTGAGGTACAGATGATCACACTTCATATTCTTAACAATCAACTTTGCAGCTGTTGTCTTACCAGTGCCTGGAGGCCCATGAAGAATTATATTGGGTATATCATTTTTACCGATATACTTAGCTATAGATTCTTTAAATATATAGTTCCCAATATAATTTCCTTGGTCAATCGGTCTGTACTTCTCAGTCCAGAGCGTATGTTCTTTTCTTCCAAACATTATTGCATGAATTGGCTGTAATCAATATCTTCTTTCTTTGACTCTCCTACGTGGTATACAGTTGAATCTGTAGTTAAGATCGTACCGGCAACGCTCGCTGCGTTCTCAATAGCTGATCTTGTAACCTTAGTTGGATCTAATACACCTGCTGTTAATAAATCCATGTACTCACTTGTCTTAACATTATAACCTTCCCACAATGGATTCATTGATTGCTTCTGATTTGCTTTAACAACGCTTAAGATCTGATATGGATTCTCTTCTCCTGCGTTAGCTAGGATAGTACTGAATGGCGCGTACAAAGCTTTCTCTACGATCTTAGCTCCTAACTCTTGATCTTTATTGCTGTACTCAGCTGCTTTAACAGCATCGATACAGTTAATCAAAGCCATACCACCACCGGGAACTATACCTTGGTCTAATGCAGCTTTAGTTGCATGTAACGCATCGTCTACACGATCCTTCTTCTCTTTCAATTCTACTTCACTCATTCCACCTACATTGATGATAGCAACACCACCAGTCAATTTAGATAAACGATCTTGTAGTTTCTCAACTTCAAAGTTAGACTTAGCGATATCGATTTGTCCTCTAATATCATTTAAGCGTTCTTCAATAGCTTCTGGTGTTCCTTTACCATCTATGATGGTTGTATCTTTAGAAGTTACAGTTACCATTCTAGCTTTACCTAACAATGCTGTAAACTCATCTTTCTTCATCTTATCAATCTTATGACCTTTGGTTGCTGATACTACTGTACCGCCTGTTAACACAGCCATATCTTCTAACACATGTGTTCTGCGCTCACCGAAGTCTGGTGCTTTAACAGCACATACTTTAAGAACGTTGTTCACTTTGTTAACTACTAACAATGCTAATGCTTCACCTTCTATATCTTCAGCGATGATTAACAATGGTTGGTTCTCAACAGCTGCAGCTTGCAACACTGGTAATACTTGCGCAGTAGAACTGATTCTACCATCGTATAAGAATACCAATGGCTTTTCTAATACAGCGTTCATCATTGAATTGTTAGTCACGAAGTAAGGTGATTTGAAACCACGATCGATCATCATACCCTCTACTACTTCTAATTCAGTCTCACCTGTCTTAGATTCTTCGATTGCGATAACACCATCGTTACCTACTTTATCCAATGCTGTAGCAATTAACGTACCTACTTCAATGTCGTTGTTAGCTGAGATAGTTGCTACTTGCTTAATTTGATCTTCCGAAGAGATATCCTGAGACATTGCTTTCAATTGACTTACAACAGCTGATACAGCTTTATCAATACCTTTCTTTACTTCTACTGCGTTAGAACCTTGGGTAATCGCTTTGATACCTTCAGATACAATCACAGTTGCTAATAATGTAGATGTGGTTGTACCATCTCCTACTTTATCTGCTGAGCGGATAGACACTTGCTTGATCATTTGAGCACCGATATCTTCAATAGGATCTTCTAACTTGTTGAAAGCTCTCGCTACGGTTACACCGTCTTTAGTGATTTTGATTACACCATCATCTTCTCTGATGATTACGTTACGACCGCTTGGTCCTAATGTAGACGAAACACTTGAGTTTAACTTGTTGATACCAACTAATAGTTTGTTCTTTAACTCAGTTCCGAATTCTGTTTTTATCATTGCTTTGTTTTTATTCTTTTATAATTGATAAGATTTCTACTTCACGACATACGTAGTATTCGTCTCCATCTACTATGATTTGCGTTACTACTGCTTTTGGTACTATTACCGTATCTCCTTCTTTGGTGTACATCGGGAAACTCTTCCCTGTGTTTGGGTCATACATACCCACACCTACACTAACTACTGTAAAATAGTTTGATTTCTCTTTACCTGTATCAGGAACGATGATTCCTCCTACCATTTGGTTTGCTTCTTCTTCGACCTTCTTTAAGATCACTTTGTCATGTAATGCTACTAATGTGCTCATGTTGTTATAATTTATCTAATGCTACTAAAAAATAAGTACTCTTGATTGTTCCGTCGTTGTATTGGATTTTCATTAATCCTTCTTCACAAACATATAACTTTCCTTGCGTACCCTTGTTTCTTTTTAAAATCTCTTCGATTACGTCTGATGAAAACAATAATCGTTCCATGTTGAATATCCCGTCTAAAGTGACAGAGAATTTGATCTTGTTGGTGTATCCGTTGGCTTCTCCTAGTTCAAACTTAGCTTGTCTATCAGCTACTTCTACAGATACAATCTCTGTGTTGTTGGCTGATTTAGCTGCTATGTATCGGTTTACAAACTCATCTGTAAGGTCTATTGTAAGATCGTATGAGATAGGCTCTTCAATGTCTGGGACCCTTATCGTTATTGTGTTTGGATCACATAAAACAAACTCCATATCGAAACTTCCGTCTTCTAATTTCATTCTGTTGTCATCTATTGACACAGAAAGATTATCTCCAGTGATATTGATTAGTTTCATCAATCTTCCTGGATCTCGTATAACTGACACAGAGTCAGGTAGATAGAAATCTTTTACCTCTATTGTCGCTAATGTAGAACTCTTATGTGCTATGACATAGGAAGACAATCTCAATCTTCCATTTTCAACTGTCCAGAAGATGTAGTAATCATCGACTCCTGTTAAATCCAGGAACCCTTTCTTTATAGACGAAACCAATATTTCTTTTATGTTCATAACGTAACAAAATTAAATGAATTTCATGAAACGACCAACGTTTTTATTAAAATTAATTGTACCCCAACTCAAATTATCATACATCTTTTGCAACTTCTTTACTAAGTTACGATCAAACATAGACTCTCTATCCATGTACTTAAGCATTATCTCTAAAATTTCAGGACATGGTTCGTATCCATTAACACCCAACACGCTAATGTTGTATGGATTTTCTTTCATGTATATCCACTTCATCTTATCCCCCACCTGTATTAAGGATGATTTCTTAGTCAATCCTTTAAATTTCAACAGATCGTTGTGATAGATGGCAGCTTTAGTGTTAACTGGACAATGTGGTTTCACTTCTGAGAAGATCTGACCGGCACCTGGCTTTCTACCAATGTACTCAGTGTACTTATTAAGTCCTGTAGGCTTGCACACTTCTTCTAGACTGAATGATTTGAATCTTTCTCTGAAGTCTAGTATTGCTTTATCGGCATGTGCTTTGTCTTTACCAAATAGAATATCCTTTATCAACTGCTGCATGAAGTTCCTGAACAGTGGAGGAAAGGATGATTTCATCACGTCCATACCTTTAAAGTCGAAATCTTCCACCGGAACTCCCTCTCTATCGACAATATATTGTGCGTATTGTTTTTTTGCAGAAATGTAGAGTGTTTTGGCAATCGTCTCAGATTTGATCTTAACGCGATTGTTAGTTGAGTTGAAATATTCTTTAGTGAACTTTGTTTCATAATAATTGTTTAGATCGTCAGAGAATTCTCTCGATAGCTTTCTTAATGATTCAATCACCGTGGTATCCTCGGTAATTGGAATTGTTAATTTCTTTAGTATAGGTTTAGCATCAATATACATGGAATCCGTGTCGGACATCAAGATATAGTCGTTAACGGCCTCTGTGTGCTCATATTCACGGTTTATCTTAGCGTTGACATAATCAGCCGACCTGGTAATGATAACGCGCCCTGTGGCTGTAATAGCCGATGCTAGGTGGTCATATCCATCAGAGTATCTGAATGACCTGAGCCCTAAACATCCGTAGATACTATTCAAGAATACCTTCATTACCTGTTGGTATAGATTATAGAACTCATACATCTTAGTGTTACCTTCCTCACCGTGTTTGATCATGGTCTTCTTATACTCCTTACGTTTCAAGAACCATGAGTCCATCACCTCTGATAAGATGCTCACACTATCTGTAGTGAATGCTACGCCGTTAGGTGATATGGTTAAGTTGTTCTTCTCAATAAGATTGATCAGCTTACCTAGGTTTACCTCTTTGATTGTACCGTCTAGCTTTTCGATTGTTACATTCTGATCTAGATTCTTCTGCTTCATGTCGTTTAAGTTCCAGCTGTCGTCAAATGGATCGGCTATACTTATCTTGAACATGAATGTATCTACACCTACGTTGAGTAGGATACCTGCACTAGGATACTCGGATTCAATATCCAAGTCAAAGTTCCAGCTGAATAGTCCTGGTGTAGGATCTTTTACATATGCACCTGCAAATTTATCGTCATCTTCTGCATCATCATCCATAGATGCTCTAAGCTCTGGATTGACCGTTGTTGGTTTGTTAGGTGATACTACCTCTTGTCTTTTTAGATAAGTCATGATAGCTCCCTCAACTACTCGAGATGACTCGTAAACGTAGTGATAAGGTACGTGACCTAAGTGGACTACCATAACAGCGAGGTCAATAAACTTCCTCTTTTTATCTAAATCAACTATAAGTCTAACGTCATTGATGTTGTATTCGATGAACTTCTGTACGTCTTCTTTAAATAATCTATCTAACGATCCATCATATTGAATCTTACCTCTACCCAATTCTCTTTGGCATATAGCTTCCAATGCATAAGATGGTTGTTGCTTCGGTATGAACTTTTTGTATAACCTCATATAATCGAAGGAGTTTACACCTGCGATCTTATAAGGCATCTTTGGATCTCTCTCATCGAAGTCTACTATACCTAAAGGAGAAAGCATATTAGCTTTGTATTCACCCAATACCTTCTTCATTCTGTTATACAGATATGGAATATCGAAGTTATCTCCATTCCAATGTATAACGATAGTTGGATCTATCTCTACCCACTTGTCTAGGAATGCAATCAGTAATGACGCTTCATTAGTACAAGGTATAACAGTGATGTCATCTCTGGTTGAGTTCTCTAATAAGCTAGCTTGATCTAGAACGTATGCGTAGTATTGACCACCAGTCTCATCATAGATGGCAATGGCTGTTACTTTCATCGGTGCACGTTGACAATAAGCTAAGTTAATAGCTTCTCCACGTTCAGTCTCAATGTCTAGATATACTTTGTTGTGATACTTAGGAACATCATCGATGTCCTTATAGATGTCAAGCAATATGGATAGATTCTTATCTACGTCTTTCTCGTATAGATTCAAGTCTTCCTTATCATACTTCTGAGTAGGATTGGCTTTCTTACCATCTAAGGTTTTGAATTGGCCATCTGGATGGATCTTGTAGTAGGTGGGTTTGTAATCAAACTGGCACCATCCTTCTTGATCGTCTCGGAGATGACACGTCCTATCTCTATATGAATAATATATTGCTTGATACATAACCTTTATTTGTTTATTACTTACCCGTTGAACCGAATCCGCCCGCACCTCTATCCGTAGATGATAACTCTCCTGTTTCTACAAACTCTACAGTAGGCACCGGCATGATGATAATCTGTGCGCCTCTATCACCTATGTCGTATTTCTTTGAGTAGTTACCATCTGTTTTTTTAAACGTGGCTTGTATCTCTCCTCTGTACCCACTATCTATAACTCCAACTGAATTTGATAAAATCAAACTCTGTTTACGTACAGATGATCTTGGGAATACTAATCCCATAAATCCTGCTGGTATCTCTAATGCGATACCGAAACCGTATGTGACGTCATCTGGTGTTGAATCTATTATAGATGTTATAACTAGATCCATACCAGCATCTCCATCTTTTGCATACTTTGGTATTACCGCATCTTGATGCAGCTTCTTGATCTTTACTATCATATCTCTAAAAATATTATTTCGTTTACTACTGTTTGTACATCCATTGGTGGTTGTACTTCTTTAAATCTATTCCTGTCAAAATGTGTGTGAGGAGCTGGTGGGTCAACTTCATCTAGCAATACGTTTCCGTATGCGGATACGAGACTTACTGTGTAAAGGTCGCCTTGATTAAGGATACCTACGTGTCCTCTAATACATTGTACTAATGATCCTGGTTGCATAACTTATTTTTTTAATTTTTTAATATCGTTTGAATTGTCTATTGACATTTTTGTAATCTTCTCTGCGATGCTAGCGAGACTAGCTAGAATAATCTTAATAACCTCTAATCTGAATAAAACGTATCCTTGTGTTAAAAACAAGACGGCAAAGAGTATGTACTCTAATGATGTATCCATAACCTAATTTTTGTCAAAGTTAATTTACTGTTTTGATTCTTCCAAATTTTTATTTCCTTTTTTACGAGGTTTTGTATAAGGACAATGTCTGCAACCGTTGTCGCAGCAACTACCTCTTTGAAAGTGAAAGATGTCCGTAAAGACAACTCTTTCACCTTCAAGATAGTAATGTATTCCTTCTAATATTCCTGTCTCGTTATACGATTTCACAAGCGCCGCCCGCGCAAGCAGCGATTTGTCCGAAGTTAACTGTGTCATCTTCTTCTATAACATTTGTTAAGTCAATTGAATGTAAGTGTGATACCTTTTCGTTGTATTGATCTTCAGTGATATCTTCGAAAGGAGCTTGGGCATAAGTGCCACCCCAGTATGGGAGAACTGATAAACCATTATAATGTTTACGATTATCCCACATCCACTGACCAACTTCTTCCCACTCGTTTTCTCTTAATGAGATTGTAGCAGAAACGTTGTGTGTGTTGTATCCATTTCTATGACCGTTCTTAATCCATTTAGTAGAGAAGTGTTTTACACGCTCTAACAACTCAATTGGAGTTTCTGTTCTTAAGATTGATGCTTCTGGTGCTTTGATTGGAATACGAACGCACAATGTGTCGTGTGAACGTAATACATCATCTTCGCAGATCTCAGTATGGTTAGCCATCAAATATTTAGCTACGTCTTCGTGTTTGTTGAAACGTACTGTTCTTAAGTAGTACGGTGCATGCCATGCGTGAATACCAGAAGCTGTTCCTAATACACATGATGTTGTACCAGAAGGCTTAATACAAGTAACACGAGCTGCTTTGTTAGTTCCAATGATCTCAGAATACTTAGCGTTTACTTCTTTAGCTTCATCAGCTGCTTTAGCTAAGTCGTACTTCAAGATCTCACCTGAACCGATACCGGTCATACCAATACCTAACAATGCATCTTTCTCAGTTGTCTTTTGCCAGATAGAACGTAAGTAATGAAACTCTGTAAATGAAGCTTGCAATGTTCCGAAGAACGCAGCTGTTCTTACTCTTTGATATAAATCCTCTTCGCTTTCAACGTCTGATACATTTACTTCACAAAGGTTACAAAATTGATAAGGACGTAAAGCGATCTCACAACATGGGTTAGTTCCCCAGTCTAAGTTCTTAGTCCAGTATAAACCAGGTTCTCCTGATCCACTCAACTCAATCTTCTTCCATAATCCTTTGAATTCTTCTTCAGTAACTTCACCTCTTTCTAACACAGCTGAGTTATTAGCACGGCCACGTTGTTCGTTCATCTCCCACCAGTTACCAAATTTACTAGTTAACATCTCTTCGTCATTAGCACTGAATAAAGCAATCATTGCTGCTCTACGAATACCACCTGATAATACGCTGTTAGCGATATGACACATAATGTCATGTACTTCTAATGTAGTTAACTTCTCTCCGTTTTGCTTTCTATCTAAGATAGCTTCTATGTGTACTAAACAAATCTTTAATGGTTCTGGGCCTGGGGCTTTACCGCCAGCTGTAATTAAACGAGAACCTTTTGCTCTGATATCTCTGAAATCAAAGACAGGCTTTGCGCCTTTACCGTAGTAAGATTTCATTAACATCTTAACTGCGTCTGCCCATCCCATAATACTATCTTGTATTAAATATCTTTTAGATTTGATAGGTCTGATGATCTCTGGTAATTTATCAACGTGGTGATACTGAACTGAGTATCCAACACCGGTACCTCCTAACAATAGGAACATGGATTCTGAGAAGCTGTACACACTATCCATCGGTAAATAACAGCAGTTATATACACGGGCGTTATTTACTTCCGAGGCAACACCTGCGAACTGTAATGCACGCATCGACGGTAATATCTTCTTATCTCTTATATACTTAGCGTTTTCGCTTATCTCTTTTGTTAAAGCTGGGAACTTCTTCGCCATCATAACTTCATACCTGTCTACGATTTCGTCCCATGTCTCTCTCCTGTTTAGTTCGGGGATGTATTTGGCGTATTTAGAAAATACGGTAACCGAACTAAGGATGTCTGATCCTAATTCCATTTTTAATTGATTTTTAATATGTTATTGTGTAGTGTCAAAACCTCGATTTATTTTGGCCAAAATTTACCGGAGGTAAAAATAAATAGGGCCAGTGTTTGAAAAAAAAGTAAAAAATATCTAACTTTTTTTATGCGTATATATGATGCTTACGGGATTACCCTTTCAGGAATCGTTTTTTCAATTTGGCCATCTCATCATTAGAGAAATCACCATGTTGTCCATCCGATTGACTTTCAGCGTCTTCGTCGTATTGTTCGTCAGAAATCTCAATAAATCCTCGATTTAAGTCGATTTTAGCAGAATATGTCATACCATCGCCCCCTAAACGAGATTTCATGATATGGAATCTTCCGGTGCCTTGGATCTTATCTTTCCTTCTTCTGGACAAGGATACACTGAAATCAGCTATCATCATCTTAGAGAAGTTACCAGCCACTTTATCACCCTCAATGATGTCATCTTTGGCACCCATACGGTTGATCTGAGCTGGGCAGATAACAGGTATCTTATTCTCTTTAGCCAAGGCTTTAACGTCGGTATAAATGTCGTCTAACTCTTCTCTCGATTCTTTGCGTGTTTTGCGCGGTTTTAAGAGGTCCGGGTAGTCGATGATGATAAGGTCAGGGATGAAGTCGTTATTGGATGCTAATTGCTTTAAATGCGATTCTATGGTATCCATAGATACTCTTCCTGGAGAATACTCCTTGATTACTATCTTTCCGGTGATATCCCCTACAGCTTTAATCACTTCCTTGCGGTGGTGCTTCAGCTGCTTCATATCTAATCCCGTAAGGATTGAATCGATCTTCTTACCCACATATCTTTCATCTAGCTCTAAGGTGTAGTATATAACCTTATATCCTAGCTTGACAGCATGTACAGCTATGTTACATACGACTGTAGACTTACCGATACCTGGAGGGGCAAACAATAGCATTAGGTTTCCTGTACCGATTCCACCATCTGTTATATCGTTGAAGACTTTCCAAGGGAATGGGATCTTCTTATCTTCCTCTTCTCTGAAGCGGCTCTCGATATCCTTGTCATATTCGTGGCCAATGTTTTTATCATTACCTGCTTTCAATGCTTCGTCAATCAATTTACGAATACCTTCGTACTCACCATCTCCTAGTAATTCAACTGAGTTGAGTAAAGCTTCTTTCAACCTCTGGTTCTTACAGAAGTTAAAGAACTCTTCTTTTATGTATTCGATTTCATCGTGGGTAGTTGTGTAAACCTGCTTTAATTCTTCTTTGATCGAAAGACGCAACACCTCATTCTTCTCTTTCTTGATCTCTACCTTCATCACTTCCATTGTAGGGTAAGTGTGATACTTGCTATAGTATGATAGCGTGGTCTCTACGATCCACTTGTGCGCAGGTGACTCAAAAAAGTCTACCGTTAACACATCTGCTATCTTCTGTAAAAATATCTTATCGTTAAGCAGCGAATACAAAACCTTGATCTGGAATTGATGTCCGTACTGCTGTAATTTGTTTTGCGTCATAACTAACCTTTCTGTTGATAACTGTTCAGGATATTGAACGTGTTGAGCCATGTGTCTAAATAAGTTATGGCGTCGCCCATCTTATCGTATTGATACAACCTCATGAAATCCATCTTCTTTAATCCTGTAGGTCTTTGTTTAAAATAATCTTGTATCTCTAATACATCTCCTTCTGATATGTTGGGATTCTTTAGATTCATAATCTTGTAGAATATCTCAACGTTTCTTTTTGTATTCAAAATCCTATTGTATAATACTGACTTCTTCGTTGGGTTTTCACAGACTTCGTAAATTGTGTTTAGATCCTTAGGTTCTTCGTGCTGCATGAACTCGAATAGCTTAGGTGTGTTCACTTTACCAAATCCGATTACACCTGGAATATTATCTGAATCATCGCCAGTTAACGTTTTGAATAGCAAAAAGTTGTTTGGGTGTATTCCGAATTCATCCATCACATCTTGAATATGATATATCTTCTTCTTAGTAGGACTGTACGCTTTCACCCTATCGTTTACCAATTGTAGAAAGTCATTGTCAGATGACATGATATATTGTTCGCTATCTGCTACTTCTTTGTAGATGTGTTGTGATAGGTACCCTATAATATCATCTGCTTCTAAATTATCCATCGAGATAAGAGTGATAGGTAACAAAGAAAGATAGTCAATCAACCTTTCGAGCTGATTGTATTTAGACTGCTCTTCTTCATCTTTAGTAGCAAAAGACAATCGATTCATTATGCTACCAGTGTTTCTGTTGCCCTTATAATCGTTATAAAGGTACTTTCGGTTCGTCGATCCCGCTTCACCATCAAAAATGATGATGACGCGAGTCGGCGATAACAGTTTGATAGCATGTCCTATCGATCTCAAAAATCCAACCATACCTCCAATATCATTCCCCATCAAGTTCATTTTGTTTACTACGGCGAATCCTCTTAAGAAAGTATTCATTCCGTCGATCAACAGAACTCTACTGTTGAAATGTAAATTATCTGGTATAGGCAGAGCATCTTCTTTATCTTCTTTACTTATACGAGAAAAGATATCTAGTAATCTTTCTTTGTTCATTATCTAGTCTTGACCTTGAATGTCGTTGATATCTTCTTCTTTGTCTGCTTCTTCGAATAAATCGAAATCAGCCATACCTAAAATAGAAATCCATTCGTTTGCATGCTCTTTCTTATAACGATCGATGTATTTCTTTTCGTCTAAGATAAATCCATGCGGAGTAATAATGATCCTAGCTGATGAAGTAACACCGTTAACGTGATTCTTTTCAATTGCAACTTTAGTTCTCTTTGCAAACTCAACGTCTTTACCGTTCTTCTGCGCTTTGATCTTTGATGTACCGGAGTTTGTTACGTTACCAAATAAGATAACAAGAACAGCGTCTGAGTACAAAGCATTACCACCTTTAGATTTAACTGTAGGTAAAGCACCATATGAAGCAGGCTTATCAACCCAAATCTTATTAACTACAATAAACGTATTAGTATATTGTCTGTTTGTTTTACGAGATGTCATGATCTTCTGGTCAATGTAGTTACCGAAGTTTCTACTCATCGCAGCTGCTGTCCACTCATTGTTTTGTGATTTAGAATCGATTGACTGTTGACAAGGAATAGTTCCTGCGCAATCCCAGAAGAACACCAAGTCGAATGGTAATTTACCTTTCTCTTGTTCGTCCATTAAGTCTGCTATGAATTCTGCTACCTTTTCAACCGTACCTACTTTATCAATATCAGCATAGATGAAATGTCCATCGTATGTAACTTCGCCTGTAGCTGGATCTGGTACTTCTTGAAATTCAAATCCCATCATTCTAGCGTGTTCCCAAGAGAACTTCATCTCTGTGATGATTAACACCGGAAGCTTACCTGCTTTTTGTGCTGAGACGATCGCCTCAATACCTAAAGCTGATTTACCTGTATCTGAGTGTCCTCTGATAATTGTTACTTGGCCTTCTGGAATACCTGGTAACCCAGTGGCTTCTGTAAAAGCGTCTGATACTTTGATCCACGTTTGTGGTTTCATACCATCAGTCGTAAGATTTTTAGACTCTTTGAATTTCGATAAATCGAATCCAACTTTGTTTTTGTTTACGGCGCTGTTTGCCGCGCTCTTAATATTTTTCTTAGAGCTTTCTTCTGTTACCATATGAATGTTTTAATTATTAATCTTCGTCTTCTTCGAATAACTCATCGAACTTAGCAGCTGCAGATTTAACTGGCTGTGGTGCAGATGATGCTGGTTTGTATTCAGCAATCGGTGTACCGCCATCAAATGGAGCTTCTGGTTCAGTTGGTTCAGCTACTTCTACTTCATGAACAGCTTCTACTACTTCTGGAACATCAGCTTCATCTGTAGGATTCAAATATGTCTTAAGCATATTCTTGATTTCTTCATAAGAATATTTCTTATACACATCTAAGATGTCCTTTTGATTCTCTAAATAGTTTTTAACTGAGTCAGCATTTTCTGCTAAAGGAGAGATGTTACGTTTAGGTGTAACGTTTACTGCGATGTAAGTTACTTCGCGTTTACCGATCTTAATAGAATCATTGTAACCTTCGATTGTTAAGTCAGTACCAGATGCGATATCTGTTACATCACCAAAGTCATCGTCAGCCATGATGCCTAATAATTTCTCATAGGTAGTTTTGTTGAACTCCCATAAGCGAACGCCTGAGCTTTCTTCACCACGAATTAATACATTTGCATAATACTTAGTACGAGGTTTGATCTTACGAGCTAATTCTTTAGACTCTTCTGTATTCTCAGTGTAAAGTTCTTTTACTAATTGTTCTACTGGATCTTTCTCTCCAAAGTTAGACAAAGAGTAAACGCTTTTCTTGAATACGTTGTACTGATGGAATGGGACTTCTACGAATGGGAAGTCACGGTTTGCTTTACGAGGCACGATTCTCAATACTGACTTGCCTAATTTAGGCTTCCAGAATAATGTTGAGTAATCGATCTTTTCAAAATTGCCTGTGGATTTTGATTGAAGCTTGTTCAATCTCTGCTTGATTAAATCAATGTTGGACATAACTGTTATTTTTAAAATTTGAAAAACGAAATTACAATGTTGAAATTAAACCACCAAATAATTTTATCCACATTAGTTCAAAACAACTATATCATGGATCTTGGTATCTAATTTACGGAATTCACCGCTGCGTGTCAAAAGTATGGAATTTTTATAATCTGGCCAATTAACTTTGAAATTTTTATCTATTACCCCATTATTTAAACTGGCTACTAAAGAATTTAGTGAATTGATCGTGTAAAGAGTATTGGTCTCTTTTCTACGGTGCATTAAGATGGTTGAGGGTAAAAGGTTATTCTTGTTGATATTATCGCTATCGATGTTGTAGGTACACACGTACTCGTCCCCATCCGCAATTTCTAGGACAAAGACCTTAGAGTATAGGACATTATACTTGGACTTGATGTCCGAGATGGTATAGTCCAACTCATCTTTTTTCGTAAACGTGCAAAATAGCTTGTTCAATTGGTCTTCTGGGATTTGTGATAACTGATCGAATAACATATATAAATATCTGATTATTAGGCTAAAAAATTAATTTGTTCATGTCTTGGTAGTTGCTGCCGTAGTTGCAAGAGGTTGGGTAACCATCCTGCTCTATTATTACTTTTATCTGTTTTAAAAGGTTCTTTCCGTCTTTCTTACTAAAATCTAACAGGAATGAATCGTAATTGTATAACACCAGCTTTGATTTCTTGTCTGCTAAAAAATTTAGTAATTCATTTAGGACCAAGACGTTACGCTCTGTTTCATAGTTCTGTAGGATATAAGGTAAGATCTGTGTCTTGGTGTCCAATCCTCTGATAGGTCTCTTAGAGATGAAGCTCTCTACAACACCTGTCTTTTTGAATTTGTCCCACTGAGCATTCTTGAACTCCCTTACCTTTTTGAAGAATGGTATAGTATCCACCTCGGCTGCAGCTGCGTCAGTATACAAAAGCTTGAAAGTCAGAGACTTACTCTCCTTGTATTGATCTTCTGACAACTGGTCCGTTCCAAAATAGAACTTACCAATGTGTGTATGGATATCACTCTCTTCAAAATTATATCCGATAATATTCGCTAATATCCGTAAATGATACGAACTGTAGTCGAACTCCACCAACATGTCGTTCCCAGCTATGAATGAACTTCTAGATCCATCATCTTTCTTCATGGCGCTAAAGTTGATCCCGTTGAACGCATCTGACGGTCTACCAGTAGCTGTGTACATGTTGTAGTGAGTGTAGATAATGTCTGATTTAACCGACATTACATCGCATTTTGGCTTATAATGTTGGGTAAAAGCAACATTGTTAAGCTTAATTCCAGATGATTCTATCCTCTGATAAACACTACTAGCCATAGATCCGTAGAGTTTGTAGTGCTTCGGCTTGAACCAAGCAGCATTGAACTTGATAGAATCGATCAGATTCTCCATTTTCTCGTAATGCTTGGCCACTGGTATCAGTCTATTCACATTCTCCTTGCATTCATATCTCTGGTAGAAGAAGCGATGTGCTGCTGTATTATGAGCAGATTCATCTATAATCTCTCCAGAGTGCAGGAATTTGCCTGTTTTAAGACAGAATAAGCCATTATCTCTGTTTAGGAAGTGTCTTAGACGTTTAGCATCTACAGCGTAAATTTGCCCCGCTTTCTCGCGAATTAGGGCTAACGCTGACTCTAGAGGCAGTTTAAAGGTCTCAGTATGGTCTATGCAAAGCATAAAGCCAGCTCGAGATCTAAAAGGTCTAACGTAGATTATGGATGGTGTAGATAGATGAGGGTGACAATTATCATTCATCATGATAATGTCCACGAAGCAATTCGTAAAGTCGTATGTTGAGAATTTAGCAAGTTGCTCCTCCGTTTCAATAATATAATACACTGTCTATAACCTTTGTACAAATATACAAAGATTATTTAGAATATTGTGCAAGATTTATAAAAAACTTTGAAATACCTGGAATCTTTTTTTCTTCTCCGAGTAAAGTTCTTTTGTTGGTGTTGATAATACCGTAGACTGGTTGGTTTATATTTAACATATTGTCGAACATAGCACCTGTTATCTTCCATTTGAAAGATGTGAAACTGTATAGGGGGTTTCTTTGGATCGTATTATAATCCTGTTCTTTTATCTCTTTGATAGTTTCGATGCCGCTGTTAACGCGTTTGATTACGTAACGAACAAAGAATCCGTTGCTATAGTCGTCTGCAGTTGGTTGTGCAATATATGTAGCAGGTGTTGAACCTTCTTTATTTATGGGCGTAGTTGGTTTCCTAAGTTCTTGAGCACTCGGGCTATAATCACTTCCGGTATAGAATTTACCGTCTGATGTTGCGTAGTAAGGTCCTTTATAATATTCTCCCGTAACGGTATTTATTAATTCCGTTCCGCTGGTATATAAGTTAGAGGTTATTTCTGATTTAGGGTAGTACATTATGTTTTAGCTAATTTTGTTGCTATTGAAAGAACTAAATCTAGTTTATCGTCTATGTATTTTGGTTTAAACACACCTTCACTTTTTACAGATGATAAATCTAATAGTTTGAAATAAACAGTTAAATTTTTATCTTCATAATTTTTAATATCATTTAAAGCAGTGGCTTGATTTGATTTATATAAAGATAATATGTCTGGGACCATTTCGCTAAAGTATTTATTGAAACCTTCGCTTTTACCATTAACAAAACCAAGCATTACTTGCTCTACGTTGATAACTGTATAGTTCTGCGGTTTAACTAACTCTTGTGATTTTTCTATTTTTGCTATATTGAAGTCTCTAACAAATTTGCTTATGACACCATACGTGTGTTGTTTATAATTCTTAGCATTTAATGGATCATTCTTATCAAATTCTATTTGCTTTTGATATAATTCATCCATTATAGCTTTAATTGATTTTTTAGCTTCGTTTATAAAGTCGTCGTATGTTATAACAACATCATTATACTTAGGCTTGAAATCTTCTATGACAGCTTTTAAAGCTTTTACTCTGGCATTAGAATCGTAAACAAAGTCTTTAAAGCTAATTGAACTTTGAGGAGTGTTATCATTTATTTTTATTTCATATCTATGATTGAACACATCAACAAAGAATGCAACAAAAGCATTGTATAATGCTACTGAATTCTTTAGCTTATCTATATCTGCTTTAATTTTATCGTTTAATTTTTTTATAAGGTCGGCAGTTATAGATGATATTTCTTTTTGTCTATCATCTTGATTTAATAAACAGAACTGGGTTTGGTAAGTAGTTACCCAGTCAGGTCTTGATATTTCATGTGATATACCCGTAACTATAAAACCAACTTTCTTCTCCGCATATTCTTTAGGAACAATGTCTTTGTTTATAGTAAAAATTTGTCCTATGATGACGCCGCCTATACCATCTATTGATATTTCTAATGATACGGGAATTATAGCTCTGTAGTTTGTTCCTTTATCTACTTTAACTAAGAAATTATTTAAAAGAGTATTAAATGTACTTTTATTCTTTTCAAAGTCATACATTGAACCGAAATTAACTATCTTATTATTAACATACTCTAATAAATTTTGTATGTTGTTAAGCAAGATATTTTGTTCTCTCGCAGCTTCTTTTTCTATATCCTCAAGATTTTCACTTATTATAGGGAACAATCTACTTTTCAACCCTCTATTCATGTAGTTATAGGTAGAACTTTGTAGCGATGCTACGTTTTCTCTACTTTGTGCTGCGATAGCTATTATAGTTGCTTGAGATGGGAATATCTTGGAAACAATTTTTTGATTCCTAACTATAGTATCTGTTCCTAAAATGTTTATTTGGAATTTTTCAGCATACCTACTTTCTCCCGGTGTTTCTACGTAATGTTTATCTATAACAACCAGTTTGTTATCATTAACAAATATATCAAAGCTGTTTATGGAACCTAATCCATATTCCATTTCTTTTAATATTCTTTTTATATACTTGCCTAAGAAAACCTGGCCGTTATTATTTTTGTGTTCGTTTTTATATAAATCTATAAGCATTCCTATGTTAACGTATATATTTCCAATGACACCTAGATTTGTACCCGGCACTAAGTATTCATTCATAATATTAGGATTATTATCTCTAAGAATGTTTTCGTACTCCACTTTAGGGAAAAATCCATCCGGTGATACTATCTTAGCATTGCTGTTTCTTATTATACACGTATCATTATTTATAGTCATTGAGTTATTAGAAGCTATGCAAGTACCTTCACCGTAATTAGATTTGATTGCATATAAAGGAATTTCAATATCTAATACACCATTCTTTTTAGAATACAAATTCTTTTCACTATTCAATAAATGAATAAAATATCCAAACTGCATATAGTATCCATATCTGGCGTCTCCTGTATTTGTATTACCTGTAAAAAATGAACCTTGTGCATTTCTACCTTTATATATCTTTGTATCTATTCCTGGTATACCAAATGCATTACTTTTAATAGTTAGGATTTTAGATTTTATGTTAGTGCTTATCTGAAGAGCATTTTCGTAAATATAACCGCTTAATAGCAATTCAAATTCATCTTTATATTCTTTTTTATCAGCATTACCGGTTTTATTATCTTCACCATTCTCACTATTCATTTTTAAACTGTCGATGACATCTCCTATACTGATTAGTGTAGTAGTACATTCAAAGCCTCCGTTAGGTAACATAGATGTTTCATAGTTCCTGATCAAGCCTAGCATAGCTTCATAATTGCCACCAAATTTCTGTTGATTGGCTGCTATCGCATCGTATATTTCTTGTTGCGTTAGATTCTCTTGGAAACAGTTGATAGTGTAATCATCAAAAGATTTAACCTTTGGGTTAACTACTTTAGGATTATTTTTATCTTCTTTGTCATTTCCGTCTTTATCTACAATTCCTCCTGTATCTATATACATCGACCAACCCCATTCTAATAGAACTGGGTATCCCGGTCTCATGTATAAGATCAATAGGTCTTCTAATTGTTTTACATCCGAAGCAAAGAACTTAACTGTCGCTTCTCTCAAAGAACCGTATGCACTTTTTGATTTAACGTTTACGCTTGTGATACCTGGCATAGGTCTAATGCCGTATTGTAAATCAACTTTGTTTGCTTTCGATGAACCTAAATCAGTCCCATAAGCACCACCTTCTCTTAATATACCCGATCTTAGATCAAATGATCTATCTGTTATATCATTCATATCTGGGTACAAAGTACCACCCATTAAGACGTATCTCTTAGCTAAATCCTTATTAGGCTCAGCGTTTGGATTTTTATTAAGATCCGCATAGTCAACAAATGATGTCATCTTTACCCAAGGGGTAGCTGCAGAGTATTTCTGTAGGTCTACGGGACGATTCCCGTTAACGCTAACTAGATTCTGTCTGGCGTAGATTTGGTTCTTTACAAAATTTTTGAAAGTGGATTTAAATATTGACATCTATTCGTAACTTTTATATTTCATTTAATGTATCAAAAGCCAATTTAGCTTCCGATGTTCTAATTGGTATTCTAAGTTGGGTGTTTGGAGTTACAAAGATACTATCTCCTGGCAGATTATTAGCAGAAATTATTATCCAATAGTCATCTACGTTATTGTAATAGTCATTTGATAGCAAATCTAATCTATCACCTGCCACAGTAATGATGTATATATCATTATCATCGTATGGTATGGCTGGGTACTTTACCCCTTTGAGATATCTCCTTTTGGTATCCGGGTCTATTAATGTCTTTACATTATCGTATCTCATCTATTATTTTTTAGCTGGTGGTTGTATTTTACTATTAACTCCTGATGTCCAATCTTTTAATGAATTTTTTAATACCGGATCGTCGATTCCAATAAATGGAGCTTCTGCTGATTTTCTAGGTAAGAAATTGTAAATTGGAATGAATGTCATATTGCATTTTAACATGTGTGGAAGTTCGTGCATACCGTAATCTATTCCTGGGTTATCTTTATTTCCTTCATTAATTGCTATTTCCCAGTTTGTATCTTCATCTACAACGATATCTAAACTAGTTATAACACCTGGTTGGTATTTGATGAAATCTCCAATAGTCAACTCGGATATGTTACCGCGCATTCTGTTTTGCTTGTTGTAATCAGGCGTTAAAGTTGAAATCAAGTAGTTTAACTTTTGATATAAAGGTTTCATCTCACTTCTACTAGAAGCC
>Ga0181347_1000194_pt1 | contig 19927 bp, 26 predicted proteins | sample Su13VDMM110SN_FD_130102 | JGI IMG/M metagenome (GOLD analysis project Ga0181347, IMG submission 130102) | Freshwater viral communities from Lake Michigan, USA - Su13.VD.MM110.S.N | ecosystem: Environmental > Aquatic > Freshwater > Lake | place: USA: Michigan | collected 2013-07-16
GAGCATGAAAAGCAATCTCAATCCTCGACCCCTGAACTGTGTTTTGCAGACAGTTGTGGTCCCATCAACCTCTGGTACGGCTGCTCTCGGTGGAACTTCGATCATTCAAGTTCCTCTCGGCCAATCGGCTTACATTGCCAACCCTTATCTCCGTTTCCGTGTGAATTATGTTGTAGGTGCTACGGCTGTCGCTGACGGTCATTTTAAGTCTTCCTCTCAATCTGCTATGGCTCTCATTTCATCGTATCAAACTTCCATTAACTCGACTCTTATTGACAACATTATCAACTTTCCCCAAGTAGCAGATACCTTGTTATCCCATTCATGCAGTCGCGAGTGGTTGAACTCGGACGGAAATCTTTTGATGGCAACTCAATCAGCCATTCCTGCCGCTAACGGTGTATCTACATCACAAGCAAACTTGGGTTTAGCCAATGACGGTGTCATGGACGCAAATGCTACCCGTAGTGAAACGTATTGCGTGCCATTGTTAGGTTTATTGGCGAGTCAGGCCTCGTTTCCAGCATGGGCTGTTAACGGTGTCCTCCAAATTAACATTAACTGGGTATCTTCCGTCCTCCAAGCTCTTAACGGCACGGCAGGTGTCACTGTCGCCAACTTGGTTCCCAACTTTAGTGAAGTATCGTTAGTCTATGATCGCATTGCTGTTGAAGGCGACTTTATTGCCAAGATGAAATCGGACATGGCTTCGTCTGGTGCCAAGTACGTCTATTCCTTTACCAACTACCAAACTACCACGACTGCATCGGTAAACGGCTCAACGACTCTTAACACGGGTCTTAACGTATCCTCGCTTCGTGGTGTAGTTATGATGTCGCCATTAACTGCCGATTACACTACGGCAGCCATTGCGTTAGCAAGTGGTGCTGGGTATTCTCGTCCTATGGGTTTGTCGAACTTTCAATGTACGCTTGATGGTCGTTTGATAAACTCGGCGACTCTCGACGCAACCACGAATCCCGCCGTTGTATTTCAAGAATTACAAAAGGTCTTTTCTCGTGCCTTTGACTCGAGTGTAACGGATAACACGAGTCGTGGTGAATTCCGTGGTAAGACCGATGCTTCCATCGCAGCCACAAACGGTGCCAAATCGTTTGCTGTTGGTGTTTCATGTAATCGTGTAAGTGATGGACTTAGTTTTCAAGGTTCGCCCGTGAGTGTCGTCGGCTTGAATTTTACGCAAGCCGCCACAACAGCCACGAACTTTATCATCTATATTAGTGATTACAGTCTTCTTATTGGAGCAGATAAACGTATACCTGTCTGCAAAAGTGACTACGCAAGTAGTATGCTAGTAGAATGTTATTAAACATTTTGCGATACGTCCAAATTGCGGGGAAATCTCGAAAAGTTCTAACTACTAAACGATATCAGTAATGGTATCGTGGCGTATGCTAATTACATACGGTATAGTAAAAAGGTTAGAAATAGAGACAATCCGCAGCCAAGTCTCCCAAAGTGGAGGAAGGTTCAACGACTAAATGGAGGTAGGCGTTCCGACGCTTAAGATATAGTCTAAACCCACCCGAGAGGGTGTTCTTGAGTAGTATCAAGAATAGCGAAGACCTAGAAAAGAAATAGTCTAGGTAGGCGAGGTATGCCTTGGGGCAATGCGACATTGTTCGATAATCAAAAGCACAAATCAACTTCGAATTTTATCTTTTTATAAGATAAAATATTATAATCTACCATCTTCAATTTGATATAGACATAAAAGGTAAAAAGGACTATGGAGAGTTCTGCGGTAGAATGTGTACGCTCTGCAATAGTAGGGGTCTTTTAGGTCGGGGTGGTTGAGAAAGTATTCAAACTCCATTTAGTAATAGACAAGTTTTTAATCGGAAATGATATACTCGTCAAACCGTTTGAATAGTCGCACTTGCCCGTTTGTCATGTTTAGAAAACAAAACGAGTGAGGTTCTTTCGTGGCATCTTTCAAGCATGTTTCAAGCACGTCTTCGTCAACGTTCAAGTCTTTCTTTAATGTTTCGATTTCCTGCTTACTGTTTGTCCTAAAAAGAAACATACCGTCAACCTGATTTCTCCATATGGTTGGAATATTATTGTACTTGTGAGAAATTAAAAAAATCGAGGTTGACAAGTGCCTAGAATTTGTAAACAGTTGTGTAATCGAACTCTTCTTACGACCAGATGGGAAATCTCCAGAACTATCGTCAATGATGATTAAATTTTGTAGAGGTCTTTTTTTCTTCCAGCCGTCATTCAAATCCTTTAACTTGTTAATTATTTCCACACAGTTCTTCTCGTTAAGATGATCGTAAAAGTTGTCACGAGAATCAATCTCCTCGTAAAGTTCTGCAATTTTCTTGTCGTGGGAACCAGAGGGGTTTATCATAAAGATGTTATCATAGTATTTGTAATAGGGACTTTCTTTTGATAACAACAGACTGAGATAAAGACTAGTCTTGCCTCCACCTTTAGGACTAATGAAAAAAAGGATTCGACTACCTAACGGTAACACGCCGTCGGATTGAATGATTTGTTTATCGTGTGCTTTGAGTTCATCGGTCAGCGGATTTTTCTTAATGTGGATATCCATATTATATATAATGAATGATTTTATTATCTTTTATATATAATAAAATGCCTCGTCGCAATAAGAAATCAACAGCAAAGAAACCCAAGGGTACGTCTGGTATTTCAATCAATATCAAAAATATTATGAGACAAGTTCAAAACGAACGCCCTCCTCAAGACTTTATCAACTTGACGGGGAAGAAACCAATGGACGGAACGAATACGGGTTACATGACTCGTCTTCAGGTTCCAGCCATGACATATGCAAGTCGTCCACTTTCTCAATTCCCTTCCCTCGCGTCCATCTCGAATATTGATAGAGGATTCGCACCACCCTTGTCTCAATTGACTTCGAACTCTAGACCTGTGTTGGGCGGTGGTGCTCCAATTGTTACACCAGCACAAGAAAGACTCAATGATGTTCTCGAAACGTATAGACCACCCGAGGTAGCGATTGGCCCAAATCCAGTAGTTCCAACGCCAGCAGCCAGAGGATACAATCCTAGGGTTTATGATATTCCGTCTCCTCTCACTATTGGTCCATCTTTTTTAAGTCAGTCATTGTTCGGAACAAATATTGAAGATTTAGAAGATGACGCATTAGACGAAAGCCAACGAATTGTCTCAAACCAAGTACCCAAGTCGGATATTTCTACTCCATTATCAAGTGCAAGAAGTACCCCATCAATCCACCCATGGGCTGAAGCTGGAAACCCTTATCACCCAAGTGTTAGATACTCAAAAGCAACGGCAGCAGCGAGTTATAATCCTAATGTACCCAAAGTACCAGCATCTAGTATTCCTAAACCAGCATCTATGAGAGTATTTGGTGAATTTGGAAAACCATATTTAAGTGCTGGGAAATTACCTTCAGGACGTAGTTATGAACTTGAAGACTAAAACTTTTTATACATCATTTGTTCTGCCGTGCTATGTCCCATATCGTGGGCTACCTTTTCTAGTTCACTTAGTTTCGGCATATTCTTTAGTGTTACATCGGAAACGTAAATGTGTCGAAGCATGGAAGCACTAATGTTTTTATCAAAAATAGCATTAAGCATCTTTGTCAATTGAGGTTGAGTAAGATGATTTCCATAAGAATTAAAAAGAAGATACTCAGAGTATCGAGAAGCAACTGGAAACCACTTTCGGAATACGGCTTGTAAAGATTCGGGGCAGTCGACTCGTTGTGTCCCATAGTTCTTTGCTGTCTTGTAATTATTAAAAACTAATTCGTTTGTTTTATCATCAAACCAATTGTCTTCCTTTTGATTTATATCTTTGATTTTGAAATAAATGAAATCGGCGATGCGTCTGGGCGGAATTAAGACATAGCATGATAAGATTATATAGTGTTGTAATGTCTTGAGATTAGGTGTAGTCAACTTATCTTTTTTGAAAAGAGGTAATGCTTCTTCTTCTAACTCACGGTAGATTTTAAGGACATTATCCCACGACTCCCAGTTCTCTTCTTGCTTTTCTGATTTCTCTTGTTTCTCGTCTTCTTCTCGACATTCTTTCGAGACTTCGACCATCTTATCCTTGTAAATTTTGGAATACGTCTTATGGCTGACAATCGCAATCAATGCAGCTAGCATGGCTTTGCGACGAGTCGGGGTTAACGTGTCGAGATACTTGAGGATTTCTTTCGACTTGGTTGTAAAGTTCTTTACGTCCGTAAAGTCAAAATGTTTGGCGAGACTGGCGAGAGTGGCGACGTATACACGGGCTGTATTATCCGAGATGTCGGTTTTATGATTGAGTATCGATTTCAGAATTTCTGCACGATTCATTTTTTATATTCCATAAAGAGAATAATTTTAAATATTTTTTGATCGAAAACTGGATAAAAAGTATTCCAATTCCATATTAATCTATATGAAATTATGAATAAATAAGAATATAATCCATAGATTACAAAATAATCATAAAAAAAGGTAATATTAGCGTATAATACTCGAGTTTCATGTGATTTTATTGCTTTAAATCATGATTTATTTAGTTTACAGTCGATTTTAATCATACTTTGATGATTAAATTGTTAGATTTAGGCATAAAATATATTCTCGCACCAGTCATAATCTAGGATTTATTCGTTTTGTGTATTATTCCAGCGGATATAGCAGTAATAACTTTATTCATCTTCATCGCTTTCATCGCTTTCTGTGTAATGTGAATGAATCCATTCGGTCCAGTCCTCACGACACAAAGGGCATTTTACATGTTCTTCTTTTGATAATTTCCAACAACATTGATAACATACGTAGTGCTTACATACCTCGGCGTAATCTGAATTGTTTTTACCGTCTTTAGTAAGGAAAGAACCATCTTCTTGTTCTCCATAATATTTATAACAGATAGGGCATTCGTTCTTTGTATCCATGGTGTTGTTTGGCCTGTAAGATGAAATGATATGGGGTTTAAAAAAAAATTTCATTTTTTATAAAATGAAAGTTTACTTTAACAATCTGCTTTCTAATCTCTTTTTGTATTCTTCAATTTTCGTTAGGTTATCATTATACTCCTTTTCTAATTTGTTTACTTCTTCTGTTGTCATGTTTGCTTGTAGTTCATTTGTAGGTGGTGGTAAATTACTAACCAGTAAATCCGTAAGTGGTTTATAACTGACATTTTCGATTTCAATAATGCTGAATGATATCGCCCAGTTCACACCTTGTAATTCAATAGGGGTATACGTAAGGTTGGTTGTGAGGTAGATGTTAATGGACGTTATCTTATCATTTGCGATTTGAACGGGGTCGGTGTCTGCTAGGTGTTGAAGCCATGTATTCTGAGATGTACCTACGGGCACTCTGTATAGGATATCTGAAAATACATCGCTTTCAATAATATACTCTCGGTTATTACTTTGAATAAGATTACCTGATCGGATAAGTAAATAATTGACAGGATTGGCGACACAGGTATTCGTGCTTGTTACCGAGAGGACAGATGATATTAATTGATTGGTTGTAAACCCAAAGAATGTTCCCAATACCGTATTGCTTGCGAAATTCATTTGAATCGAAGCATTGGCGGGACCAGTCATGATATAGGTTGACTTTGCAGTGGTTGTCGAATAACTAAAGTTTAGGACGGGCGTAAACGGAGTGTATCCCAGAAAGGTTAGTTGTGCTGCTGCGATTAATTTGGTTGACAATTCTGTCAATACAGATACCGTGGTATAATTACCTACCGCTAATGATACATTAACTGTTTTTGGAAATCCATTGATATCGGTAAAGACACATTGTAACGTATTAATCTCAGATGACAACTGGTAAAAAGAAAAAGGTACATTCGCGGAATGAACGTCTATATAAAAACTAGAGTTGAACGATTTCAAGGTGATGGTATTCTTCATTGCTAATGTCATGTCTGTACTGGTTCCACTCGATCGCTTATCTGAATTGACATGAAAGGTATAGCGAGCAATCTCATTCATCTTTCTTTTCTTCTAATATAGCACGATAATTATTATAAAATTTTTCCATTCCTTCCGATACTTTTTTCTCTTCTTCTGTCTGTTCGATTCGGGTAATGTTAAGGTAATAACCCTCTGGCGTTTGAAAGACTTTCAACGCAGGGTCAGTATCCGTTTTCAAATACTTTTGGTAATTAGTAATGTCGGCGATTAACGTTGCGGGGTCTTGATTCATATGAAATGCCATTGTTAACAGTATACAAGATTTTAAATTTTAAAAAAAAATTAGTAAAAGACGGAATGACCCCCTGTTTCCATGGCATGAGTCATACCACCACGGGCCATACCTCCACGGGCCATCGCACGAGAATGAACCGCACCACCCTCGGCAAAGCCTAACCAACCCTGAAACCAATTGCCTATCCATTGGCCGATATCGCCTCCGATACTCATCGCGGGGGCACCTGCAGGTAAAGGTACATCGCCTTCTTTAACTGCCTCTTTGTAATCTTTTGTAAATTCCTTGATAAGTTTATTCTGTTCGGAAGAAGACAAGTCAGATACGACATCACGGATTTCGGATTTGGAAAGAACTTCACCACCCTCGGCAAAGCCTAACCAACCCTGAAACCAATTGCCTATCCATTGGCCGATATCGCCTCCTATTGAAGCCGCTTGAACTCCACCTCTCGCCATTCCGCCACGTGCTTTCATTTTCATTGCATGTTTCGGCATTTTATCTTATAGTAAGATAAAATTTATTAATTTTTTTAGAATAAAGACAGATGGTCGTATTTTCCTTTTGGTTTTGCTTTCGCTTGTTGTAAACGTTTCTCAATAGCTTGTACCGCTTGAAATCTTCGCTCTGCTTTCTGTTTATACTTTTCGACATACTCATCATCATCGGATTCTTCTGATTCCGATTCCGATGACGATTCGACTCGTTGCATTTTCTTGGGTTTCGGTTCCTTGACAGGCTTAGGGGCAGGTTCGGATTTCTTCTTTTTCTGTTTACGTTGTTCCATCATGGCGAGTTTCTCTTCCATTTGTCTCAACTTGTCTTCTAGGGAGGGAACCGCTTCCCTCACGAGCGTAGGCTCAGGTTTCGGCTCGGGTTTCGGTTCAGATTTAGGCTCGGGTTTCGACTCGACAATGTTAATCTTGCGTTTCGCCTTGTTTGCCTCTATCATTCGTTTCGTAGCTAGTAACTGTTGTTCTGTTCTCGGTTTCTTTTCTTTGACTTCGATCGATTTCACTTCCACAACTTCTGGTTTTACTTCGACCTTGGGTTCTTCCTTGACTTCTGGAATAGTTGGAACAACTGGAGGCTGTTCTTTAACTGGTTCCATCGTCGACTTGAGTAAAACATTCTTGCTCTTCGGAGGGCGGCCTCTCGGATATTTCGGTGAGTCGGTCATTAGATTATTACTATTATATTCATATTAAATAATTTTATTTTTTTTACAATATGTAAATGACATATACTGTTACCGATTATACCAAACGGAAAGCCAGAGAGATTGGGGTTCAAGTCAAACCCGCGAAAAACCCAAAAAAGAAACTCGACGTGTTTCGAGACGGGGAGCGAATTGCAACGATTGGGGATACCAAGTATAGCGACTACCCCACTTATCTAAAAGAAAAAGGATCAACATTCGCAAATGAAAGAAGACGATTGTATCATTTGCGTCATACAAAGGATACATTGGGGGAGACATTAGCTCGTACGTTATTGTGGTAAGCCATTAACTGATTTAAGCAATTGGTTCCATTTTTTTGGATATCTCTTTTTCTTTCCAATGAATGTTATAATGAACCATGTAATGAATTCATAATTGTCAAAATCATAAATGACTTCAGCCTCTTCTGGTTCGTAGTCTTCACAAACATCTTTTTTGATTTCTCGCATAATTTCATCGAGGTCGTCTTTATCCATAGAAAGAACATCATCTCCATAATAAGACTTGTGTAATTTAATAAAGGTAATAACTTGTTCTTTTGTAATTGACATTGTTGTGCTGATGTTTAACTTGTAATTTATAAAAATTTCATTTTTTATAAAAATGTTATTGACTAATCGTAATGCCTGTATTTACACAACTATAACAATTGTAAATACAGGCAATCATTTTTTTGTTTGTTGTAAAAAGGAAAGCATACATGAAGCTAACGCAATGTACCATTTTGGTTTCTTAATACGATGAAGCAAAAGTAACATTTCAAAGTCTTCTTTTACTGCTTGTTGTTCTGGAAAAGACGAAAAGACATTATCACATTCAACATCTATGTCATCTGTTTCAAACCCATGGCAATAACATATAACATGATACTTGGCACGGTGTGGTAAGACTTCTTTCATGTAACAATAGCGGTCTCCCTTTTGTCTCAAATCAATCACGAGAACGTCCCACGGGAACGACTCGATTTTAATATTCTTATGGATTTGATCGTCATACTCGACCATATTGTAATGACGGAAAAGTGCTTTATCTACCTTTGATAAATCACGTGTGATACAAAGGACGAATTTCTTAGGTTGGTCTAACTTGACTTCATCAAGGTAAATGGCTGCAGGTGGCTCCAAGACTTTCGGCAAGTCATTAATAATTGGCGGTAACGGATTCATTTACTAGTTAAAGAGATTTTATTTTCATTTGTTTTGTCAATTCATTCACTTGTTTGGTTAATTCGCCAACGTGCTTTAAAAGTAGTTCAATCGCATCATCTTTATCTTTTTCTTTCTTCTTCTTTTCCTTTTCCTCACAACATTTCTTGTCCTCACATTCACGTATGATTCGTGCTCCCCAGTCTTTCTCCTTGTACTGAGGGTGGTCTTTTAATTCATCAGGAACAATCCACATATATTTATGACGTTCTTCTAGTGGTATATCGGTTAAACACTGACCGACTTTTAACCTCAATCCATCTTTAGGCTTACAACATTTACGTTCTTGACAATGCGTATTCTTTTGTCTTGGATATCGTCTTTCGTGTTCTTCCCAATCATACTTTTCCTCTTTTATATCGCTTGGATTTGGTGCTGACATATTATTGGTATACAATATTTTAAATTAACTTGGAACAATTTCACTCAACATGTATAAATGATCGTTTGCATCTGTTAACCCACTTGTATACATATAAACATCATAACTGCCTACTGCTAATCCCGAGCCTGTCTGTCCCATGATAGGATACGAGACGTGATTGCTAGCGACATTGGTAAATTGGTTCAAGTAGATGTTTGTTATTGTACCAGTAGACAAGTTATAAATAAGTATCTGAGTCTGGTACATACCTCCAGACGGAACAAAATAACTCGCACACCCACTAAAACGAAGTAAAGACGTTGCAGATGCTTTATAGAAAGCTGCTATCAGCGTCCCACCCCTCCAATTTGCACTAGGAGCGTAGTAGTAGGTTGAATACAGGACACCCCATTCTAATCGGTTGTTATTGCTTCCTATCAGTACTTGGTTTGATACGTATGATTGTTGAGGCAATTGACTAAAGTAATTATTCGGCTGACGCAACCAGAACGCAGTCCCTTCTGCCGTCCAAACCCAACTGTTTATGTTATCGTGGTATCCACTAATGTTGCCCCCAGCATCATTACTCATCAAGGTCCATCGTTTCCGCAAGTCATATCCACTCCAACCATTTAACCCTGCCCCATAGGTACTCACATTACCATATGTTGCCCCTGCTACTGTCGTCAATCCAATTCCAGATGTTCCAAACGCCAGACCTGTTCCACTTGCTGGAGCAATGACAATCGCCTGAGTCACACCAGAAAAGAAACGATGTACTCCTGACGAGTTCGCATAATAGACAAGGTCTCCTGACCCGACCCCTCCTAATCCTCCTGCGACTGCTCCTGCATAGTTGGTAAAGAACCCTGCATTATCCGCATACAGACCAACGCTATTCACTCCTGCCTGTAATGTGTTTCCATCTACAAAGAATTGATGGTTGGCTGCCTTGTATCGCATTCCCTTCCATGCAACGTTTGGAGCAATACAAACAAGTAAGCCTATATCACTGGCTGTATTGTATCCTATACCGACACCTGTGTTTGTCCCTCCCAAACCACCTGTTGTTACAAATAGCGAGTTGTTATTGTCCCATGTACCAGCAGAAGAAAAGTCAAACATTGATCCCAAGGCAAACCCCATCTGTGCTGTTGACATCTTGGCAACGGAAGCCACGGTAGACCATGTAGTAGAACCCAGTGTATTGGTTCCTCTCCATTCAAATGCCCCATAGAAATCCTGAAACACTTGTCCTCCAACTGCAAAGTATCGACCCCATGATGTAGTAGGTGTCGATGTCTGTACTGTTGTACCATATGTATCTGATAGTACCAAACTACCGCACTGAGTGCCTCCTGATGTCAACCACATGGCAACACCATCATTGCTAGTCGCATTCACACCATATAGACCAACCGTACTGGCAACTCCTAACGTATTGTTAATAGATACCTGAGTGCTTAGTACAACACCTGCTGGATTTGCTGGTGTTACTGTACTACTATTAAATGAAATAAAATTGTCACCCCCCGAGTTTGCTATTGATTTGCTATATTGAGTTGTAGCATCATAAGGCAAGGTAATTAGTGCGGTAGAATTGGTATTTGTAATTCGTATAGGGACGCCAATACCTATCGAACCTACCGTTACATTGGTTCTTGTTGTGAATTCCAACATTGGTACTGTAAAAAAAGAATCACGAATGGTATAAGTGTAAGCAGTAACGGAAGCACCCGTTAGTGTGATTGGTACTGTGTTTGTAGTAGCAAATGTGATCGACCCCGTCATTGTACCTCCTGTTAGTGGTAGAAATCCACTTCCTGCATTCGCCAACACAAAGGCACATGTCGCGATTTGAGTTGTATTTGTTCCATTGGAAGCCGTTGGAGCAGTAGGCACACCTGTTAGTGCTGGACTTGCTAACGGTGCGTATCCTATGATAGAAGCACTTGAACTAACAGTAAGGTTAGGTACTATGAGCGTATCAGTGCTTGGATTGTATTGGATATTGTTGGCATCGTCAATACTTAGCGTCGCATTACTCGTGGCTCCAGTTGAGTTGGTAAATACCAGATTGTAATTATTATTAGCCGATACCGCTGTAAGTGCTATCTGGTTGGTTGGAGGAAATCGACAAATTATATTACTAGAATCAATACCCAAAGCAAAAGCCGGAGTGTTTGCATAGACTGATGTATATGTCACATTTCCGGTAAGAGTTACACTATTAAGTGATGGAGTATTGTTAAGGACAACAAACCCATTACCTGTAGAATTTGAAACACCAGTACCACCACTGGCAACATTTAACACTCCTCCTAAGGCGACGACACCCGATGTTGGAACAGAGGGAGTTAATCCAGTACTTCCACCACTAAATGTGGTTACTGTCGTCGTTGTTGATGGACCTTGAATAACATCTCCTCCCGCATTCACCGCTAAGTTATACACGGGAGTTCCTGCTGGTACATTACTAACGCGTAGATTTTGAGTCGAGGTTAATCCTGAACTAGTAATCGCATTGGCTGACAGATTGTTTACTGATGTTAGGTTTTGACTCGAAAGGTTAACTGCGGAAGTAGCACCTGAGTAAGGTACATACGTAAGGCTCAAATTCTGCTCTACCACATCTCCAACGGCATTAGCCGCTAATGTCTTTAATCCTGCCCCTCCAACGGTTAAGGTGTTGATCGTCAGAGTGTCCGTCGTAGTACGTCCTGTTGTTGTTATATTTCCACCTTGTATCAATCCTGATGCCGTGACATTCCCTGTTGTTGTAAGATTTCCACCCTGAACCAAACCTGTTGCCGTAAGAGTCGTTGTCCCCACATTATTAACGCTCGAGAGATTTTTATTGTTTAAATCAACATTTGTATTGGCTCCTGTATAGGGAACGAATAGCGTTGTAACATCAAAACCGTTGATGGTGATATTGGTTACATTCAATGACTCTAAGCCACTGAGTGTATTTGGAAATACTGTATTGGCGATGTTGTTAATTGACATCTTATTATATAATACAATGATTATATAAATATAAATTATTTCATATATCCAATTCGTTTACCTTTTTTATGCATGCTGTTTAACATCAACTTACCATCTGGCATTCTATGATAGCCCTTTGGAACCATTCCTCCTCTTGCCAATCCCCATGCTCCACCTGAAATCCAACTTAGAAACTTATCAATTCCCGACGCAATCGAAGTCGTCTCTTTCAAGGCCTCTTGGACGGTAGGATTGATCGCTTCTCGTAGTTCTTTCGTATCCTGAAACGCGAAATCATTCGCTTTCTCTCGACTTAACCCATTCGCTGCAACCGTATTCTCGACCCACCATTGACAGTTATTTCGAAGTCCCTCATAGTTTCGCCAAAAGTCATCTTTACCCATCTTTTCTACTGCGTTATTGACAAATTCATTTATCGTGTTTTTGGAAGTTCCAAGTGAAATTCTATCCTCATCATCTTGTCGTTTATAGTTTGTCTTAACATTGACGTTTTGATTCTTTTCGAGGACGTACTTGTCATTGATAACAATAAATAAATGGAAAAAAGCATCATACCCCTTGGTTTCAATTTGTTTATTGTATTCACCATTTGAGATTAAATTCATTACCATTGAGATTGCAGATTGGATAGGGACTCGACCCAATTCGATCGATTCAATTTCCTCGTCTCCATGTTCTTTGAGAAAGTTCTTTACTTTTGTGGTTGCGTCTCCAAACAAGTAAGTAGCTATATCAGAGATGTTTCCACCAATACCAAATGCTTCGGTTGCTACGCGGTCTTGAATGGTGTATCTTGGGTAGGGATTTCGTATCGTACCACCAGCATCAAAGCCAAAGGTATGAAAGGTTTTCATAGGGTCGCTTTCAAAATAGAGTTCTTCTTCAGGTTCAGAAAACAAACTGGTATACTTGTCTCGTTTACCAAAGCCCATTCCACCCCCTGAAATGTATTTCTTGTCTTTGGGTTTACCAATTCCAAACATTTACTACTACGAAAGATTTTTATTTCATTCTTCCCACACGATGGGAATTACGTTTTGGCTGGACGAATCCGCCTCGACGCATCGCTGACGCTAGTGATAAATCTCTTTCCTCCATTGCGGCTTCTCTAATATCTCTTACAATTGTTTGATATGAACCAAGTTCTGAATATGAATATTGAGTTTTTGCCTCACCCATATTAATTATATTCTTCATTATCTCTTCAACAAGTTCATTATCTTCTTTGGAAACAAAAGCACGCAATTCGTCCGAGTCAAGATCATCAATTACATCTGCTATACTATTCATTAACTCAGAATGCCATCTATCTCCTTTTATCGGACGAGGTCCTTTTCTATTTGATTCTCTCATGCCTTTATCCGAACCAAAATTAACTCTGTTTACTGGTCTTCTTCTTCTAATTGCATCTTTCATGTCCTCTATAATAATTAGTAACTCTTCTATTGTAAAATCTGCAAGATTAATAGCCAAGTCATCTACTAAATCATCATCAATAATCTCTAAATCCATTGCTGTTTCAGTCAAATCTGCAATTTGTGATTCAAGTTCTTCGCGAGTCTTTACTTTCTCACGCTGACCCCCAGCTGCTGCCATTTTCTTTATTATAAAGAAAATTATTTCATCGTTCCTATACGATATTTACGTTTTGGTTGCACGAATCCACCTTTAGCATATTGAACGTATGGAATACTTCCTGCTGGTATAGGTTCACCCCCGTTAACTATTCTATCTTGAATATCATTTAAGGCATCAATCATGATTGTTCTATTTGCTGGAGTATTTTGACTAGGGTGAAATGGTTCAAAACCAAATCTTATTAAATCCGCCCACTTTATTCCAGTAGAAGGGGCAAGACCCTCCCTTTTTAAAAATGGAATAATATCCTCAGGTGTCTCTAATAATTTTTTCCATCTTTTATCCCAAGCATTATCTCTAAGTTTATCTATATCTCTTCTATCATCAGCCTCGGCCGCCATTTTCTTTATTATAAAGAAAATTATTTCATTATTCCTATACGATATTTACGCTTTGGCTGCACGAATCCACCACGTCTACGAGAAGCGATCGAATCTTCTACTTCCGAGTCCCACGTTTCCTTTTCCCTTAATAAATCCTTGTAATAGTCATACAATCGTTTGGTTTTCTGTGCTTCCGTTTCATCTTCCTCTAACATGATACGCTCCAAATGTTTTATTTCAGCATCTAAATTAAACGAAGTGTCATAGTCTTTATAAAGTTTATCAAATTCGACAAGCATACCTGTTATCTCCTTGTACCAAAAATCAGAGTTTTTATCTTGTGCGTATACTCTCGCAGCCATTTCTTTACTAATGTAAAGAAAATAATTTATTCGCCCTGATATTCCAACTTGTGTAATTCCGAAATCACAAAGTTAATGTCACGCACACGAATATCCACAAACTCAATCTGACGATTCGGACTATCCTCCTCTATGTAGCCTCGACTATTGTAGGGATAACTGGGATTATACTCGCCCCAGTAAAACACGCACGATTTAATAATGGTATCTGGGGCGAGGGTCAACGTGCCGTCCAAACCGATATTCATGTTGATCTTCAAGTAAATTGACATATTACTATACTCTCATGTTAAAATATGTGTTTGATAACATTCCGCCAATACTTGCAATGTCATCATTTCTATCTTTTTTGTCAACCGCGTCCTGTGCCTAGAAACATTGTTTGATTCATTGGCTTTACGTCGGAATTCAGGATCATTTTCATAACGAGTCTTGAAATACTGCTTAAGGTATTGCTTCGAATGCTCTGTAAACTTTCTTGTCATATGATATATACTGTATATTAATCTCTCTTTAGATAATAATTTCATTTTTTAATTTACATTAAAAAATCGATTCCATTGATTAACATAGAGGTGGAGGGGTGGTGGGTGGGGGGGTCTGTTTCTACTCTCTCCCCATATCTCTATTTTTATTTTTATTTTCAAAAATAAATAAATAATTATTTTTTTTTCTAAAAAAAAATCGTTTTTCAAAAAACGGAATTGATTTATAATCAACCCTCCACTCTCCACTATCCACTCTCTATCCTCCTATTTCTCTTCTTTTTCTTCCTCTTGTTTAGGTTTAGAAATTTCACTTGGAGTAAAAAAATGGGATTGTATTTGTTTCAACCTGAATACAGTCTTATTACGTGCGTTTGATTTCTTCTTCTCTATCCCGTCAATATTTAAGAGTTTAATTCGGACGAGTAGTTGAATCGAGGATAACTCTAATTTAATTCCGTTTAAAGAACAATAACGATTAAACCAACCTAATGTTTCTTCAGCAGTCCATTCAAACGATTCGTGGTATTCTAAAGGTCCATTAACTTCAAGATATGCAGTCAACGACTCAATCCAGTCTTCTACAGGATTCGAATAATTTTCTACAATCGTCTGTTGATAATCAGTCTTTGGAATTAATCGACCTCTTTCGTGGTTGAATTGTCTAACATCTCGTTTCATAAAGAATTGAAACAATGTAGACATAACATTGTCGTCGTCAAGTAGAGTATAAAGGCGATTAAAATATTCTCCATCACCAATTTTTTCGTCAGAACAACGAACAATTAACTTACGACGGTCGTTTTTACTGGTTTGAATAGGGTGATTTGTCTTGTTTGTAAATAACATGATTCGATGAAACGAATTCAATGTGTAGATACCTTTGCTCTTTGCTTCAATAGGTAAACGGTCTTCTGTGATAAGCATCTTCATATCTTTATCATATTTATTTAGGTCAGTCGCATTCATCTCATTCAATATGACTAATCTCGCGTTTGCTAATAAACTGTTAAATCGTCCAAATACGTCCTCTGGTCTAGTTGTTTCGACAACCTGATTTTTACCAATTAATTTCTTAAATATGTAAAGAAAACTATCTTTACCAGCACCTTCTGTTGACGTGAAAACAGGCATCGTTGTCTTAATATGTGGGTATTGTAAAAATTGACTAATCCAGTCTAACATGTAGGTATACACATCATTTTCATGATTACAAATGATACGAATATGGTTTAATAAAAAGTCGATATTCATACGCATAATCAAGTCGTCTGTTTCTTCTACTTGAAATGATTCATACATATACGGTTTCCACAAATTAAATATGTTTGGAGGACACTCTTGCGTTGGAGAATAGATATCGGCACGGTCAAATACCCTCATGGTAGGATCAGTCCACCATTTAGGAATAAATTCGTTATAATTTTCAAGATGAGAATAACGAGAACATAAGCCAAGCCAATCCATAAACGCAAATTCTCCTAGTGAATTTGTGAAACAAATCGAAGGTGGTTCCATTACTTTACAATGATTTTTCTCAAATTGTAATTTCCACTCTTGATATTCTTCTTCATTATCTTCTTCCTTTATTTCGCGTTCAATTTCTTTCTGGATTCGTTTACGTTCTTTTTCTACGGATTTTTGTTCTTTCTTTTCTTTTTTTGTCTTGAATGAATCAGGGACAACATATCCTTCATTCATTACCTTTTCGTCCATTTTAAATACTAGACCTTCGTATACTTTACTTACATTGGATTCAATGTCTTGAAACAACTCTTGTAATTCCTCTTTTGAAAATGTATCTTCAATCATACACCCATCGTAAGCTAAATTTAATACATTTCCATTATGTTTTTCAACAACGGATTCAATAATTTTCAAGAGTTCATTTTCGTGATGACACAAGATACGATTGAGAGCAGAACCTTTCATATTCCATGCTGACTGGTCCTTACGTTTCTTTGATTTCTCTGCTTGTGTCAAATACTCGGGGTAGAATTTCGTCAATGCATCGGCAATCTTTTTACACTGCTGGTGATAATCGTATAACCAATCAGGATCATTCTCGGTTTGCTGGAAATGACCGTCGTCTCGATTTGTAGCCCGAAGTAATAACTTTTTAGCACCATCACGAGAAAGTTTACGACCCTCCATCAAGTCAACTAACAACTCATCTCGATTCATTACATATTTTTCAATGTAATTACTTTCGATACCATGTTTCTTACACAACCATAACACGATACACGGGTGAGCGTTTTTCATGTCAATATCGATAGAACGTTCTGCAATTGTATGACGAATCGGACGAGATAAGTTTGTTAAACTAATTTCGTGTGAGAAACGTCTACCATCATCATCGATTTGATAATAGGAAACAGGAATAAGACCCTCGTATATAACTGCTCTCTTGTGATATTTACGAAGAAGTTCAAGTTGACCTTCACCCCCAATAAGATGACCCTTCACGTAGGATTTTCCCAAATTCAACGATGCCGCATTCTCAATAATCCATTCGAGACGACGTAAATCAATTCTGTCGTAATAACTCATTTGTATATTAATCATTGTTTAGATAATAATTATTTTTATTTTTTCATTTTTATAAATTCGCTCCCGTCGTGATTAAAATTTTTTTTAAAATTATTATCTAAACATATGATTAATATACAAATGGAGTATAAGGAATGTTTTTTAAGACGAAATCTTGGATTTTTGATTGCGTATACGGAAGATGGAGAAAATACGATATTTCGGTATCGTCCGTATTCGAGAAAGGCGGATAAACATCGATTATGGATAACTGCACGTCGGTATGGGTTTATGATAGAAGATGGAAGACAAGACTTTCCAGAATATAAAAACGAACGAATTCAATACTCGATCATTTATAGGACTACCGTGCCATGGGAATGGTATAAAGAACCTAGTTTTTTTGCTGATAAAAGTTAATTATTATACCAACAGTATAATAATGATAACGTTCACCGTCCCCGAACACTCCTTTAGTCGCGACTATCCATCTTTGTTGCGTCGCCTCGATGCTATTCGTGCCGTATTACAGGCGGAATACGAGGAGGAGAAAAAGGAAGACGAACGCCGAAAAGAATTGATAAAAGAGTCGCAGAAACGAATGAAAGCTAAAAAGAAAGACAAGGAAGAGGATTAATTTTTTTAGAGTTAAAATTATTATATTCACTATATAATAATGCCGCTTACTCATGAAATTGCTAAGAAACGTTATAAAGTGGGACAAGAACCTAAAATAGTTCATACAAAAGTCTATGATATGAATGTAAACGAATTGTCAAAAGACATTGTCCGAGAACTTGCCCGAGATGCTCGAATGCCGAATTACTCGATGCGTTCCAAACAAGAAATGATTGATTTTCTAAATGAACGAGAAGAACTACCTTTACGGAACGTTCAACTCAAAGTATTTCGTGCTAGACCGTAAAGAACATTTCATGGATTTCTTCATAAGTAAAATGTTTGTGAATATCATTGTCGGATTTGTCTCGAATGCTTGCGATGTCTCGTTTAATTTTTTTAAAATATTCTTCTTCCTCTTCTGGAGTAAGAATGGCTCGGTGTGTCTTTTTGTAGTATGCCTTTTGGTTCTTTTCGAGGACGGATTTGTAGAAATCGGGGTCGTCTCGTTTCTTCTGGTAGCGTTCACGTGCGATACGATTCATCTTTTCTTTATTCTTCTGGTAGTATTTCTGGCGGGCAAGTTTTTCTCCATCTTCTGTTTCCATTTCCTTTTCCTTATCCATATTATTATCTCTTATGATAATAAATGTATGTTAAAAAAGCATATTCTGCGGGCGGCGAAGTGGGACGGAAATATTATGTGGAACCCTTTGGAAGGACGGTCCGACTAATGAATTCAAGACCAAAGAATCTAACCGAGGGCGGACTTATCAAGTGGGAAGAAGGGCAATACAATCCGTTCACGAGTGACTTGCAGCGAGATAATATGATGGTCTTGTTGGAAATCGGTTCCATGGTGATTCCTCGCCCCGTGATTCACTTGTTCCACGAATTCGAAGAACAGCACTATAAACTGAAACAACCAAAGATAACAGATCAGCATTTGATAACCGAGGTAATTGTGATGCCCGAAGAGGCAATTGTGCCAAAGAAATTCGTAGCGGACGTCAAGGCGTTTTTGAAAAAGAACGGAGTAGAATTACCGATATCAAAAGATAACTTGTTTATAAATGAAAAAAAATATTATAAGTAGTAATAGCAAATGGTTCTCGTTCAATTAGTTGTAACAAATCAAACGAGTGGTTCGCTTGTTGACAATAATAATACTTTCTTTAATGTACCCTTATATGGTATCTATGATATCAATGTGATTTCGATACAATTTAATGATTCGGGGGCAGCCACCCAGTTTAGGGTCATTGAACTACAAAGTGATATCTTACGATTTCCGCATTCGAGTCGACAATTCCTAACCTTTCTTAACAATAACCAGACATCAATTAATTACGAAGCGTCTGGTGAAAACATGCCTTCGGTTAAAAATATTGACTTGAATGGAAAGATTTTTATTAATGCCAACTTGTTAGCAGGAACGGCATTTAACAATTTCCATATGGTTCTCACATTGGAAGCGACGGTATGTCATCACGCAAAATAAAATTAAAATATTGATAGAGTGTAACATGTTATCACATCGATCATCTGGGAAAATTGGAACAGCGGGTGTGAAACACCAGTCAGTTCAAAAAGATCAACAAATGATACAAGAAGAAGAACGACAAAAGGCAGAACCCATTGAGGAAACTGTTTTCCGTCCGCCAAAAGAGAAACGGAAAAAATTAAAATTTCAGCGTGATAAATAAATGAAAAAAAAATTAAAATTTTTATCTTGTTTAGTTCTAAACAAGATGTCATCTTACGTAGGTGTCGGTCAAAATTATCAATACCAATTGCCATTTACCATGGACGCAGTTCCGCAGAGCATGAAAAGCAATCTCAATCCTCGACCCCTGAACTGTGTTTTGCAGACAGTTGTGGTCCCATCAACCTCTGGTACGGCTGCTCTCGGTGGAACTTCGATCATTCAAGTTCCTCTCGGCCA
>Ga0181347_1000196_pt1 | contig 19835 bp, 28 predicted proteins | sample Su13VDMM110SN_FD_130102 | JGI IMG/M metagenome (GOLD analysis project Ga0181347, IMG submission 130102) | Freshwater viral communities from Lake Michigan, USA - Su13.VD.MM110.S.N | ecosystem: Environmental > Aquatic > Freshwater > Lake | place: USA: Michigan | collected 2013-07-16
ATTGCTGATCGTGGAATCTGGACTGCTAAGAAGCGTTACATTCTCAATGTCTGGGATAGTGAAGGTGTTCGTTATGATCAACCTAAACTCAAGATGATGGGTATTGAGGCAGTCAAATCTTCTACTCCTGCCCCGTGTCGTCAGATGATTAAGGACGGGTTGAAGATTATGATGAGTGGTACAGAAGAGGAAGTTATTGCGTATATTGATAATTGCCGCACCAAGTTTAAACAACTTTCTCCCGAACAGATTTCTTTCCCAAGAACTGCTTCTGATGTTCGTAAGTATCGTTCTCATTCAGACATTTATTCTAAGGGAACTCCTATTCACGTTCGTGGGGCACTTCTTTTTAATCACTATATTAAAGAGAAGAACCTGACCAATAAATATTCACTTATTGGTAATGGTGAGAAGATTAAATTCATCTACCTTAAAAAACCAAATATCATTCAAGAAAATATCATCTCTTTCATTCAAGACTTTCCTACAGAACTTGGTCTTGACAAATACATCGATTATGAACTACAATTTGAAAAGAGTTTTCTTGAACCACTTAAATCCATTCTTGATGCAATTGGATGGAAAACAGAACAAACAACAACCTTAGATTCATTTTTCTTTTAATGGATTTACCTATTACTGAGAAAGAATTGGAGTTTATTTTGAAAAAAATTAAACACAATACCCAACTTTATAATAAATTATGGTCTTATTGGTTCAAAATAAAAACAACAATGGATAACTAACTATGGATTTTTTGCGCGATATTGTAAAAGAGATTGGTGGAGAATATACACAACTTGCATCAGATATTGATGAAACTGAAACTTATGTGGATACGGGTTCATACATTTTTAATGCTCTTGTATCTGGTAGTATATTTGGTGGTGTTTCTGGGAACAAGATTACTGCAATTGCGGGTGAATCAAGTACTGGAAAAACTTTCTTTAGTTTGGCTGTGGTTAAAAATTTCCTTGATAATAATCCTACTGGATATTGTCTGTACTTTGATACTGAAGCTGCAATCACACGATCCTTACTGGAGGGGAGAGGTATTGACACAACTAGAGTGGTTGTCGTCAATGTGGTCACAGTTGAAGAGTTTCGTGGTAAGGCACTGAAGGCAGTTGACCTTTACTTGAAGAAACCAGAAGGAGAACGCAATCCTTGTATGTTTGTTCTGGATTCTCTTGGTATGCTTTCAACCAGTAAGGAAATTAATGATGCCCTGAACGACAAGGAAGTGCGGGATATGACCAAATCCCAACTCATCAAAGGTGCATTTCGTATGCTTACTTTGAAACTTGGTCAAGCAAATATTCCAATGATTGTAACGAATCATACTTATGATGTTATTGGTGCCTACGTTCCAACTAAAACGATGGGTGGTGGTAGTGGTCTCAAATATGCTGCTTCCACAATTATTCATCTCTCAAAGAAAAAAGAAAAGGATGGAACAGAAGTCATTGGTAATATTATCAAATGTAAAACTGAAAAATCACGTTTGAGTAAGGAAAACCAACAAGTAGAAGTTCGTCTTTATTATGATGAACGTGGTCTTGATAAGTATTATGGTCTTCTTGAACTGGGTGAAACTGGTGGAATGTGGAAGAACACTGCAGGACGTTATGAAATGGATGGTAAAAAAATCTATGCAAAACAAATCTTAGCAAATCCAGAAGAATACTTTACCGAAGAAGTAATGCAAAAACTTGATGTGATTGCTAAAGGTGAATTTAGTTATGGTGCATGAAAAATATTCGTATCATAAAAACCAAAGTTGATGTATCCAAGATACTAGAACAACTTAAACAATATCCAGAGGATTGGGGTTCTCAAAAGAATCTTAAAGACACTGAACAATTGGACCCTACAGAATACACTGTAACTGTGGATGTCTTACAACTTATAATGGGTGGAGTCGAAACAGAATCCCAGTATGTTGGTAATACTGAAATTTGTATTCAAACTCCGGCATATGAGAAGCACACTGAGATTCTTAATTACTTGGGAAAGTATTTTAAGAAACTCCGTCGTTGTGGGTTTCTAGCACTTCCTGTCGGTGAAATGGTAGGTTCTCATATTGATGAGGGAACTTATTATCTTACAAAAGATAGATATCACCTTTCCATTCAGGGAAAATACAAGTATACTGTTGGTGAGGAAACCTTGATTATTGATCCAGGAACACTCTTTTGGTTCAATAATAAACTTCCACACAAGGCAGTGAATATTGGAGACAACGTTAGAATTACCTTTGTATTTGACGTACCGCATCACAAACGAAATCTTTAATTGAAATAATGGAACGACTTGAACTTACTATTCTCCGAAACCTTGTATATAATGAAGACTACTCTAGAAAAGTTATACCTTTTATACAACCCGAATATTTTGAGCAAAGGTCTGAAAGAGTAGTCTTTGAGGAAATCGTTCAATTTATTATTAAGTACAATTCTGCTATTACCAAAGAAGCACTTGGTATTGAGATTGAGAATCGGACTGATTTGACTGAGACTGATGTTAAAGATATTCGTGAAATCTGCGCATCACTCAATGATTCCGTAGCAGAGAAACAATGGTTACTAGATACTACTGAGAAGTGGTGTCGTGATCGAGCAATTTATCTTGCTCTGATGGAATCAATTCATATTGCTGATGGTAATGATGGAAATAAGAATAGGGACGCAATTCCTGGTATTCTGTCCGATGCCTTAGCAGTATCATTTGATAATAACATTGGACACGACTATCTTCAGAATTATGAGGAGCGTTATGAGTTCTACCACAGAAAAGAAGATAAAATTGAGTTTGATCTGGAATATTTCAACAAAATCACAAAAGGTGGCCTCCCTAATAAGACTCTCAATATTGCTCTTGCTGGTACGGGAGTCGGCAAATCCCTCTTTATGTGTCATGTTGCTAGTTCCGCGTTGTTACAGGGTAGGAACGTACTCTACATCACTCTTGAGATGGCGGAAGAGCGAATTGCAGAAAGAATTGATGCAAACCTTCTCAATGTTCCGATTCAACAATTGGTTGATCTCCCACGTTCAACATTTGAGAACAAAGTAACAAGTCTCTCAAAGAAGACTCAAGGAACTCTAATCATTAAAGAGTATCCTACTGCTTCGGCACACTCAGGACATTTCAAGGCACTTTTAAATGAACTTGCTCTTAAGAAATCATTCCGACCTGATATTATTTTCATTGACTACCTTAATATTTGTGCTTCCAGTAGGCATAAACCAAATGGTTCTGCAAATTCTTATTCGTATATTAAATCAATTGCAGAAGAACTTCGTGGATTGGCAGTTGAATTCCGTGTCCCAATTGTTTCCGCTACCCAGACTACTCGTAGTGGTTATGGGAACTCTGATGTTGAACTTACTGATACTTCTGAATCCTTTGGTCTCCCTGCTACTGCTGATCTTATGTTTGCCCTTATTTCTACCGAAGAGTTAGAAGGATTGGGACAGATTATGGTTAAGCAATTGAAGAATCGTTATAATGACCCAACAGTATTCAAACGTTTTGTTGTTGGCATTGACCGTGCAAAGATGAGACTTTATGATGTAGAGCAATCTGCTCAGAAAGACATACTTGACAGTGGTCAGCAATCCGAGTATAATGATGAAGATCAGAAACCTAAAAAATCATTCGAAGGATTTAAATTTTAAATATGGCAACTATTGAACCTAATAAGTATATTGAATTTGTTCGTCAAACCACCAGTCCGGCAAGTAGTGAATACCCAAAACTTGTCGAACGTTTGAATGAACTGGAAAGGCAAGGTGCTGATGTTTCTCGTCTGATGACTGCTGCATTTGGTATGAGTGCCGAGGCAGGTGAATTTACCGAAGTAGTCAAAAAGATTTTTCTTCAAGGAAAACCTTATACTGAAGAGAATGTCTTTCATATGAAGCGTGAACTTGGGGACCTGTGCTGGTATCTCGCACAAGCGTGTATGGCTTTGGATATTACCTTTGAGGAAGTTCTTGAAATGAACTATGAGAAACTGAGTGCTCGTTATCCGGCTGGTGCTTTTGATGTCTATCGTTCTGAAAACCGTGTTGAGGGAGACCTGTGAAAACTCTAACAACTGATTATAATTCTTTTGAAAATATTACTGAAAGGTTAGAAAAATGAAACTCACACAAGATCAAATAAAAATGCTTGAATATTATTTCGCACACCTTAATATAAATTTTGAGGATGTTCCGTCAGCAAAAATGCACGGAACTATGGAAGGAATTCAACAGCAACTTGATAGTGGTGCTGATAAAATTTTATATTGCTATAGAAATAATACTGGTGGAGTTACAATTACCTCTATGAAAGTTGGTGAGGAAACGGAAGAAAGTAAAAAAGAACTCAATAAAATTAGAGAAAGTGTATCAAAATATTGGAAAGAATTACACGAATTTAGATCTAAAAAAGATACATTTACAGGAAAATTAATTGATTATAATTTAATAGAGAAAGTATGACTAAAGACAACCAAGTTAAACTTAAAATGGATGTTCGTTCTGCTGCGGCAGTTCGACAACTTCTTTTTGAGCATCAAAAAGGATATACTTACAATGAGGATTCTGTTCCTCCTCGTGTTGTTGATATTCGTTCTGTAATTATGGACCTTGATGAAAAGATTGGTGCTATTGTAGAATAAATAAATGACCCTTCGGGGTTCTCGGGGAATTAGCACAGTCTGGTAGTGCGCCTGCTTTGCAAGCAGGAAGTCAGGAGTTCGAATCTCCTATTCTCCATTCTAAATACTTAAAAAAGTATTATGGGGAAAATAGTTACAGGTAGTAGTAGTGATCCAGATTACTACGATCTTTGGGAAAAATCTGGTATGCGAGGATATTTTAAACCAGGTGGGGGCGGATTTGCTTATGAAGATAGTTTGTATAGCAAGATGAAAGAATTGGGATTGGTTCCCAATGGATTTGCTCCAGCTGGATCTGCGAATGATTTGCCAGATTTAAAGTTTTTAGCATCTGATGTTACTGCTAGAGTAATAACAGAATCAACTATTCCGGGGAGAATCCGAGAATATAAGTGTGAAATAAAATTAAATGCTCAAGCAGATTTTGGGCAAAGTGGATTAAAATATACAAATGGTAAGTGGTATTTAGATGGATCTAGTAGTGCAGAAGCAATAGTAATGCGAAGTTTACTTCAAAATATGGAAGTTCCCCAAAAAGTAAATGCAAATTGGGGACCTCTTGGTGTTCCAAGAAAGTTTGACCCCAAAGTAAAGGTTAAAACTGGGAGTAATATGAATCCTAGAGATTATATGTTTGATAGGGAAACTTTTAAAGATATTATGCTAACAGGAACTGATGCCCCCCAAACTAGATCTCTTGCTCGATACTATGGGTCAAAACAAACTCACTACATTCAGATTGGTGGATATGGATTGTATTATATGCAGAGTGATCCAGCTAATTTAAAAAAGCATGGTGTAAAGAGATTTGATGGAACACTAAAACTAAGAATTAGAAGAAAGGCTGGTGGTAGTAGTAGAGAGCCTTGGAACTATAGATTTTCAACGGCTCTTCTAATTGATAGTCCACCATCAGTATCGAGATTTAGCTTCGATCAAGCATCTGAGGATATTTTAATAGCACTTGATCCTATGGGAGTAATTTCCAAAAAAAGAAGATAATATGATTAACCCATACATAAAAAGTCTAATGCAAAATTTTAAAAAGGGTGACTTTAAAGATTTTGTTTCTTATGTCTACTTTACAATAGATAATAAGATTAACTCAACTAAGAAGGAATCTATAAAGAATAAATATATAAAGATTAGACAAAGTGCTATAAGATACATTGTTGCTAATGAAAAGGCAATAACTTCTGAAATTTGCAGGAATCAAAGAAATAAGTAATGAAAAGTTTTTTCCAGTTTTTAATCGAAGCAGGAACCGCAACACAACAGGCATCCCGTCTGGGACTTGTTGGTGATGGGCACGGTGGATGGTATGATAAAACCAGTGGAGAGTTTGTAGCAAAGACTGAAAGGGGAATTCTTAAGTTTTATAATAAACGTGAAAAAATTGGTCAGCAAGACTCACCACAGACTGAAAAGGAAAAGAACCTCTCTCAGGGCACTCAGGCAGCCCCTGCTCCACAAGAACCTGTTCAGCAGCAAGCACCTGCCCCAGAGCAGCAACCAGCAGCACAAGAACCCCAGCAACCCGTTGTCACCCCTCCACCAGTACCCAAAACAAGGGGCACTCTCACAATTGCCTTTGGTCGTTTCAATCCCCCTACTATTGGGCACCAGCAACTTATGGATACTGCTGCTGCGGCATCGCAGGCAGATGGTGGTGACTATGTAATCTATCCATCAAGAAGTCAGGATAAGAAAAAGAATCCTCTTGACGCTGATACAAAGATTTCATATATGCGAAGAATGTTTCCTGGACATAGTGAAAAAATTGCAAATGATGCTAATAATAAAACAATCTTTGATGTACTAAAAAAAGCACACAATGATGGATATACGAATGTTAGAATTGTTGGTGGTTCTGATAGGGTAAAGGAATTTGAAAAACTATCCAATAACTACAATGGTCAGTTATATGCTTTTGATAATATCGAAGTAGTTTCTGCCGGAGAACGTGACCCTGATGCAAAAGGTGTCGAAGGAATGTCTGCATCAAGAATGAGACTTGCTGCTGCCGAAGGAGACTTCCGTAAGTTTAGAGAAGGTCTTCCAACAGACTTTAAACGCAAAGATGCTCAAGAATTATTTGATAATCTTCGTACTTCTATGAATATCAAAGAAGGGTGGAATCTCTGGGAGATTGCACCTAAGTTTGATTGGACTAATCTTCGTGAGAATTATATTGCCGATAGGATTTTTCAAATCGGTTCTTTGGTAGAAAACCTTAATACTGGACTGGTTGGTAGAATTATTCGTAGAGGAACGAACTATCTTATTTGCGTCACAGAAGATCATATTATGTTCAAGTCTTGGATTAAAGATGTGACTGAAGCATATGCTGAGAAGAAAATGTCTAGTAAAATGAGAACTCCCGGAAAACCAAATACTTTGGTTGGAACTGATGGGTATAAGAAGTACGTTGAGGATATGACTCCCGGACATAGTTGGGGAATAGAATTCATAAATAAGTATAGGAAAAAGTAAGTTTAAACAAATCTCCCAATGAAAAATAACATTTTTGAGGAACTTCCTGCAAGAAAGTCTGCTCCTGCTCCTGCTAGTGGTTCTAAAGGTAAAGAGGGTAAAGGTCCTAATGATCCTAAGGCAAATATCGAAAAGCGTGTTCGTCAAGCAGTCTATGATATTCGATATCGTGCTAGAAGAGAGGGTGTCGATATCAAACAAGCATTCTCACAATATATGCAAAACAGTTCATTGAACCCACAGGAAAGAACTGCTGTGAAGGCAAAGGTATTTCCAAAGGGTGGTGGTGCCGTAAGGGAAGATTTCCAAATTGAAGCACTAGCAACTAATACAATTACAAGTGCTTTCGCTAAAGTATTTTTTGAGGGCGTTGAGAAAGAAGTTGAATCAATTGAACTTGATTATCTTGAAGAATTGAATGCAACTGAAGATAGGAAGTACAAGATAAGAGTTTCCGATAAAAACTCTGGTCGTTCATATGTTCGTTATGCTACTCGTGAAAAGATTTCTCAGTTAAGAGCAAATCCTAATATCTCTTCCGTTGAGATGACTGAGTATGGTGAGCCTTACGAAGGTGAAAGAAATAAGGGAGAGCAAACTGCTAAAACTAAGGCAGGTAAGGATTATGATGGTGATGGAAAAGTTGAAAGTGGTGCTAAGGAACACGCAGGTTCGGTTCATAATGCAATTCAACGTAAGAAGGGTGGAACTGCCGATGGTAAGGATACCTCTGGTGTTAAGGAAGAATATCTTGGTGAAGTAAGTGATAAGGATGGAAATAATAAAAAAATTGATGTAATGAAAGGTAAAAATAAAGTTGTTGTAAATCCACCTTCGGCAACTCTTGTTTCCCATAACAAACTGGAAGGTAACGTAATTGCCGAAAAGGCACCTCCCGGAGCAAAGTTTGAGAGAATGGTCAAGCACATTAAATCCGGATATGCTAAGGGTGGTGTGAGTGATAGCGAAAAGTCAATTGCTTATGCAACTGCTTGGAAGGCAAAAAATAAAGAAACTCAAAAAGAAGAAACGGAATGTGGTACTGAATCTAAAAAGAAAGGTGAAAAAGAAACAGACCCACGTTCAATTCCTACAACAACAAATCTTGTTAAGAATAAATTAAGAGCAATGGGAATGAGAAATCCTATGGTAATGGTCACAACTGAAGAATCTGAAATTATTGATGAAAGGAGAAGGGAAGATGCAGGAACTCCAAGAAAACCGCGTGATCGTTCTGTGGAAATTTTGAGAAAAAAACCGATGTTGCAAGGTCTTATGACTAGAAGTGGAAAAACTCTTGGACAACATGAAAAAGAAAGGGGTGTAGGAAAGGATCGCACCAGTAAAGTTAATCCCGAACCACCAGCAAATCCACCTGCTAAAAAACTTGCTACAAAAAAAGCAGAGACGGAAAGGCAAAAAAATATTGGTCGTGAAATGCAAAGTTCAAGGTTTGATTAATCTAAATAAAATAGGATTCTTCACACGAGGTTATTATGTCAATCGCAGCAATTATCGCTTGGGCAACCGCTAATCAAGCACTTATCGCAACTGTTCTTTTTGCAGTTTCGGAAACACTTGGAGCAATCCCAAAAATCAAAGCAAACGGAATTCTTTCACTCATTCTTTTACAAGTTCAGGGACAATTGAAAGGTAAAGGTGCTAAAGATTTAACACTCTGAGCTTTTAACTCTAAATTATAAAGGGGACCAAAATTCAAGGTCTCCTTTTTTTATAAATATCAATAGAAAAAGAATCATAGGTAAGACACATGGCTCTCTGGGGCAAGGCAGACAGTTTATTCTCTCCAGGTACAGTTACAGTAAATTATGCTGCTGACACTATCACCGGAACAGGAACTTCCTTTAGGGCAGCAGGAATCTCTACAGGAACTGTAATCACAATTGGTGTTGGTGGAACTTTTGGGCAAGCAGTAATTTCTGGAGTTACTTCGGAAAGACTTGTTTCAATCGCAACCACACAATATTTAACTGGTGGAGTAATCTCTGGAGTTGGTTATACATTATCACAAAGACCAATTTCTACTCTTGAAGATAGTAACTACGACCTAACACCAACTACATCAACTGGGTTAACCAATAGAATTTTTGGTGTTGATCAATATGAGCAAGCAGTTGCAGTATCCACTAGTTCCATTTATAAGCCAGCACACGCTGGTTGGGTTGGTGTTCATACTTATATGGATATGCACAACACTCTGAGAGTTAAGACAGAAGTTCTTGTTGCGTTCTCTGGAATTTCATCTGGAACTGCTTCTTATACTGTTACTGGTGACGCTGCCGATGATGCCGTATACCCAGATTCCTGATAATATATGAGATTTGATGAATTGAACGAAAATAACTACATGTTATTTGCTATAAAATTTTACGATAATCCCCAGGCAGTCACCAAAGACGATTTTGAGGATGATCTAAAGAGAATAAAGTATGTGAAACGGTTGTTGAAGAGATATAAAAATACTGGGGTGCTTAAGACACATTTAATTCTTAATCACCTCACTGTGTTATTCAATGTTTTTGATGATGCTGCAGTTCCTCTTCTATTTTTTAATTTAGAAAGAGAACTTTGGTCTTATATCAAAAGTTTTTTAATTTTCTTAAATAGACTTCCAGAATATCCAAAAACTGAAATTAATACTATAGAAGAAGACTTTGAGTGTCTAAAACAATTGCAATCGATTTAATGGAAAGCAAGATAGATATGATTATTAATATTATTAGATCTCTTAGAGAAGAGGGTATGGTAACTGGTGTTCCTACCAATAGTCTTGCTAGTGGAGAAATTGCTGGTACGGTGGAAGCGGGTGATAATCCTCCAGTAAAAAAGAAGAATAAATATATTTATGGAACGGGATTCCGTAAAAATTGGTTGCAAAAAAGAAATCCACCCCAACAATAAATCAAATGTACTCACCAACTCAGGCAATAGAAACAAAAGTAGCAATTCTTGAGGAGAAGATCCATACTACTGATCAGTTGATGCAACGTATTGACAGTGCTATTGAAAAGTTGAGTGAAGTAAATTCAAATGTGACTAAAATGCTCATACTCCATGAAGAAAAGATTAATAACAATGAAAAAACCGATGGAATACTTTTTGCAAAAATTGATCAATTAGAAGATAAGATGGGTAGGGATCATACTGCGGTATTAGCAAAGTTGCAGGGATTGGAAAAGAAAGTTTGGATAGGTGTTGGAGTTCTGGCAGCAGTAAGTTTTACAATCAATAATTCGGGATTAGTCACTCGCATCTTGACATCAGCACAAGATAACGGTACAATAGAGAGACTGAAATAAGAACCCTTCATAATGGATTTGATTGATTCCAAGTATATTGGACTCGTATCTTCGCGTCTTCAAAAATTCAAAAGGGTTAAGTCGGATCTCTACACATTCCGTTGCCCAATTTGTGGAGACTCCCAGAAGAACAAAAACAAGACAAGGGGATACATTTACCCAGTCAAGAATAACACAAACTTCAAGTGTCACAACTGCGGAGCAAGTTTATCTTTTAATAACTTTCTTAAACAGATAGATCCAACTCTTCATAAGCAATATACTCTTGAAAAGTTTAAGGAAGGGCATACTGGTAAGAACTTTGTAGTTGAAGAACCAAAGTTCAATTTTCAGAAACCAGACTTTTTCACAAAACGTGAAAATTCCAAAAACGTGAAAAAGTTGGATTTACCAAAGGCATCCGAGAATCCTATTGCTAAACTCTATCTTGAAAAGAGACTTCTAAATCCTGATAAGTTTTACTTCGCTAACAAATTCCAAGAATGGACTAACACTCAAAAACCCACATTTAGTAGGATTGTAAGAGATGAAAGTCGCATAGTGATACCATTATACACTAGGGAAGGGGAACTATTTGGATTTCAAGGAAGATCTATAGGACCCAGTAATGTTAAATACATTACAGTGATTTTAGACGGGAGTATTCCCAAAGTTTATGGACTAGACGAGGTAAGTACCGATGAAACAATCTACGTCACAGAAGGACCATTTGATTCAACATTTGTTGAAAATGCCATCGCAATGTGCGGATCGGATATTCTACTCGATAGTCTTAATTTGGGTGATGATATTGTCTATGTACTTGATAACGAACCTCGCAACAAAGAAATCTGTAACAGGATATCCAAACTCATCGACGGAGGTAAAATGGTAGTTATCTGGCCAACAGCAATTCAACAAAAAGATATTAATGATATGGTGCTCGCTGGACTTTCTGTTATGGATGTGTTAAAATTAAATACATATAGAGCACTCGAAGCAAAAATTAAATTCAACGAATGGAAGAAAATATGAGTAACGGAACAAACGTAGTTAAGAGAAACGGATCGGTTGAGGGTTTAGATCTAAACAAACTTCACTTGATGGTAGAAGAGGCATGTAGAGACCTTGCTGGAGTGTCTGCATCACAAGTTGAGATGCAGTCTGGTATTCAATTTTATGATGGAATTACCACAGGAGAGGTACAGGAGATTTTAATTCGTTCTGCTTCTGACTTGATTGATCTTGAGCATCCTAATTATCAATTTGTTGCTGCCCGTTTGCTTTTATTTGCCGTTCGTAAGCAGTTGTTTGGTCGTATGCACGATTGCCCCACTGTTTTGGAGCATACTCAAAAGTGTGTTGAATTGGGTGTTTATGATGCAGAGATTCTTTCTTTGTATAATGCCGAAGATTTTGAAAAACTTCAATCATTCGTCGATCATAGTAGAGATTATCTATTCACCTATGCTGGACTTAGGCAGATTGTAGATAAGTATCTTGTTCAGGATCGTAGCAATGGAGATCTTTATGAGACTCCACAGTTCATGTATATTTTGATTGCTGCTACTATTTTCTCTAAATATCCAAAAGAGACACGTTTAGATTACGTTAAGAGGTATTATGATGCAATCAGCAAGCACAAAATCAACATCCCAACACCAATCATGGCGGGAGTCAGAACACCACTTAGGCAATATGCTTCTTGTGTTCTCGTTGATATTGATGACACCCTCGATAGTATCGGTCACTCTGATTTGGCTATTTACAAATATGTTGCTCAAAGAGCTGGAATCGGTATCAACGCAGGCAGAATCCGTGGTATCAACTCTAAAATCAGAGGCGGAGAGGTACAGCACACAGGCGTTGTCCCCTTCCTTAAAAAGTTTGAAGCAACTGTACGAAGTTGCACACAAAACGGTATCAGGGGTGGTTCTGCTACAGTCCACTTTCCTATCTGGCATCAAGAAATAAGTGATATTATTGTTCTGAAAAATAATAAGGGAACTGAAGATAATCGTGTTCGCAAATTAGATTATTCCATTCAAATCAGCAAAATTTTCTATGAACGATTCATTCAAAACGGAGAAATTACACTTTTCTCCCCACATAATGTTCCTGGTCTTTATGATGCCTTTGGTACTGATAGATTTGACGACCTTTATGTGGGTTATGAGCGAGATGAATCTATTCCAAGAAAAACTATCGGTGCTCAAGAACTCTTTCTGGACATTCTGAAAGAAAGAGCAGAGACTGGTCGTTTGTATATTATGAACATCGACCATTGTAATTCTCATAGTTCTTTCCTTGATAAGGTTTCAATGAGTAATCTTTGTCAGGAAATTACTTTACCAACTACACCAATTCAACATATTGATGACCCAAATGGTGAAATTGCCCTCTGCATCCTTTCTGCTATTAATATTGGTAAAATTAAAACTAATGAAGATCTTGAAGTTCTTTGTGATCTTGCTGTTCGCAGTTTGGATGAACTCATTGATTTTCAAGGATATCCCGTTAGAGCAGCGGAAATCACCACCAGAGCACGTCGTTCACTTGGGGTAGGTTATATTGGTCTTGCCCACTATCTCGCCAAGCACGGGGTAAAATACGATGATCCTGGTGCATGGCAACTGGTGCATGATCTTACCGAAGCATTCCAGTATTATCTCATTAAGGCAACTACTCTTCTTGCAAGAGAAAAGGGTGCCTGTGAGTATTCGCATCGTACCAAGTACGGACAAGGTATTCTTCCCATTGATACATACAAAAAAGATGTTGACGAACTGGTTCCAAATAATCTTAAATATGATTGGGAAGAACTTAGAGAACTTGTAAAACAATATGGAGTACGGAACTCAACATTGTCCGCACAAATGCCTTCGGAGAGCAGTTCCGTTGTGTCAAACGCAACTAATGGAATCGAACCTCCTCGTGGATACCTGTCCGTTAAGAAATCAAAGAAAGGACCTCTTAAGCAAATTGTTCCACAGTTTCATACACTTAAAAACAATTATACGCTTCTTTGGGATATGCCTAGCAATCGTGGTTATATTAATATTGTTGCAGTTATGCAAAAATTCTTCGATCAAGCGATTTCTGGAAACTGGTCCTATAATCCGGAGAATTATCCCAATAATGAAGTTCCTGTTAGCGTGATGGCACAGGACCTTTTGACTTGTTGGAAATATGGATGGAAAACAGCATACTATCAAAACACATATGATAATAAGACTGATGAAGTTGATGATCCCAAACAGGAGTTGCAAAATCTACTTGAAGATCTTTTGGACACAGACGAAGAAGACTGTGAAAGTTGCAAAATTTGATCAAATTGGAGTATGATAAAACTCAAATATTTTGGGGAGTTAAATAGAATGTGTGGGATTTTTGTAATAGGTAATTTTGGTAGAGGAGAACAATTGTGAGTCTTATAAGATTTAAAACAAACAGTACGGAGAAAAAAGTGGTTAATCAAATGACCGTTTTTAACTCCCAGGAGGTAGATATCAAAAAGCAACCTATGTTTTTTGGACAACCACTGGGTATTCAACGATATGATACCTACAAATATCCAGTTTTCGAAAAACTCACAACACAACAACTAGGATACTTCTGGAGACCTGAAGAGGTCTCTCTACAAAAAGACAGAGGGGATTATCAGTCTCTTCGTCCTGAACAAAAGCATATTTTTACTTCTAACCTAAAGTATCAAGTTATGCTTGATAGCGTTCAAGGTCGTGGACCTGGAATGGCATTTGCTCCCTACTGCTCACTTCCTGAATTGGAAGCGTGTATGAAGGTCTGGGAGTTTATGGAGATGATTCACTCACGCTCCTATACCTATATTATCAAAAATGTATATGCAGACCCTTCGGATGTGTTTGATACTATTCTTAGAGATGAAAGAATTCTCGAACGTGCATATAGTGTAACCGAAGCATATAACGATTTTATCAATAGTGCTCAACATTATGGAACTTCTGAACTTTGGAAACACGCTCAAGAACAAGTTCCCTTCGTACAGGCAGAAAGATATGAACTCAAACGCAAATTATTCAGAGCAGTTGCAAACGTTAATATACTTGAAGGTATTCGCTTTTACGTCAGTTTCGCTTGCAGTTTTGCATTTGGCGAACTCAAACTTATGGAAGGAAGTGCAAAAATCATTGGACTGATTGCTCGTGATGAGAATCAGCATTTGGTCATTACTCAGAACATTCTAAACAAGTGGAAGGAAGGTGATGACCCTGAGATGCAAAGAATTGCTAAAGAAGAAGAGCAGTGGGTCTACAAGACCTTTGAGAATGCAGTCAATCAAGAAAAACTCTGGGCAGAGTATCTGTTTAAGGATGGATCTATGATTGGACTGAATGATAAACTTCTTCAGCAATATGTTGAATGGATTGCGAATCGCCGTATGAGAGGAATTGGACTTAAACCACTTTATGATGTTTCGGCAAAGAATAATCCACTTCCTTGGACGGAGCATTGGATCAGTTCCAAAGGGCTTCAAGTCGCACCTCAAGAAACAGAAGTGGAGAGTTATATCATTGGTGGTATTAAACAAGACGTTACAAAAGATTCCTTCGCAGGATTCCAACTTTAATACAGAGGGTCTTCGGACCCTCTTTTTTTTTATAAATAAAAGAAAGTAGACAAGTATTAGCAAGATGACACTTTCTTTTAACAAATTGAATGAGATTGCGGCACTATATGAAAGCATTGCTGATTCTGAGCAAGAGCAATTGAATGAAGGACCCTATAGTGCTGATTCGGTAAGAGCAGCACAAGAAGCAGCAAAGAAAGGAGAGTTGGAAAGGTCTAATAAAGAAAAGGTAACAAATACTGCCTTACAAGCATCTAAAGGCAAAGAAGCAAAGCAGGCACCTGCAGGAAGCAGTCCTAAAGAACTGCAGCAAGCATCTATTCAAGGAATTCTTGATAGGCAAAAAGATAGAGGTGGGAATAATAATGGGTGGAATAAAGATAATCTAACTAAAACCATAAATCCAAAGTATACGCCACAGAATATTGCAAAGGCTCAGCAAGCAGTTGGAATTAAACCAGCTATTTCTACAAAAGATCCAAAACCAGATCCAAACCCAGAAAGGCAAACAGATACAAGAACATCTATAACAGCAAAACCAGCATCTGCTAAAGTTCTTCCATCAAAACCAGCAGGTTCTGCGATGGATCAGTGGGCAAAGGCAAATCCAAAACTTGCTGCTGCTGCTGCTGAAAAAGCAAGAATTCGTGGAACTAACCAGACTGACAATCCCCTAATGAAAGATATGAGGTCCAGTCTTCCTGCACCTACTTCATCTCAGTCTCCAGCAGTTGCTAAACTTGGTGCTGGTAATCAATCATTAACCAATAATCCAAACGTTCCTAAACCATCCACATTGGCTGCTGCAACTACTGCGGCATCAAAACCCGAAACTTCTAGCCTTGGACAAAGAGCAGCAGCAATGCCTGCTATGGGTTCTTCACAATTCAAACCAGCAACCACCTCGCAAGCAACTAATGCTGCTGGTAGTAACTCTGCTGCTGCTTCCGGTAGTGTTGTTCCTCAAAATGATAAGCTTGCAGCAAGCAAAAAACCGGTCGATATTAAAGCATCCTATGAGTATGATGCTTATGATCTCGTGCTTGAGTATCTCCTCTCACAGGGTCATGCAGAGACCGTTGCGGAGGCACAATACATTATGACCGAGATGGATGCTGAGATGATTGGTGATATTGTCGAAGAAGTTCTTGAGGAAGGTGACAACTACGATAAAAATCGTAAGAGAGCAGCACAAAGAGCAGCAGCAAGAAATGAAGCAAGAGCAAAAGGACAAACTGGCAATGTTCCTGGTGTGGGTTATGTAACACCAAGAAGAGAAAGTGAAACCTATAGGGATTCTGCTGGTACTGAAAGGCATAAAACTGGTGCTAGAATGCCAGAAAAGAAAGGTTGATAAGAATTTAACATAATCCAAAGCACCCATGGGTGCTTTTTTTATATCTGTGTAACTGCCCTTTTAACTAATACCGTACCTTCAACCACTTTTTGGATGGAATTGCCGCTATTTAAAAGTAAATCATAAAAATATTTCCCAGGTTTTAATTCTTCCGTAACTGTAGACGCCATAGAAATTTTTACTTTTCCAAGTTGTCTATTCGTAAAATTTACTATGAACGACCCAGAAGATATGGATTTTTCATATTTTTTTAATTTGGCACATCCAGTATATCCATTTAAATTCAAAGCACTATTACTTGTCTCACTTTCCAATACAAAAACCTGTTCAAAATCTGTTCCAGTATGTATTATTAAATTGCTTATATAAACGGTCATTATTACTTTTATACTTTGTATGAATATTTATTAGAAGCACCCTGTTGAAATACCAACTCTCACTAAAACAGTTCCTTCTACGACAATTGATTTGGTTGAATCCGATTTAATTAACATTAAATCATATACGTATCTTCCACCTTTGAGGGTAGAATTTATCGTACTTCCTAATGATATTACTAATTTTCCATTTAAACGATCAATAAATGATATTCCAAACCCAACATAACTTGAACTCTCTGGAGTTTTTCTCATATGAGCAGATGCACTAAATCCAGTTAGGTTTACGACACCTCCAGCAGTCTGGATTAAATCAAGTTCTTCTGAAAAATCAGAACTAGTATCAATAACAAGATTTTTTACATATACCGACATTTCTAGTATATCTCTTTATTGAGTATTTATCAACCCCTTGACAAAAATGTAAAATGTCTATAGACTAGGTTTGTCCCGGTTAAAGATAAATAATAGCTCTATAAGATTATTAAATGAGCTATGAGAACCCATGGAAATTCAATGGGGAAATATTTGAATCGGATCATATAGAAGATTATTTTGGATTTGTATATCATATTCACTGTGAGATCACCGGTAGAAGCTATTTGGGACGTAAGTACTTTTGGTCGTTCAGAACTCCCAAAGGAAAGAAAAGAAAAGTAAAGAGTGAGAGTGATTGGAAGAAATATTATGGATCATGTCCAGAACTTAAAGAAGATATTGTGAAGTTAGGTAAAGACAAATTTAAAAGAAGTATTCTATCCCTTCATAAAACATTAGGTAAAACTAACTATGAGGAGACTAGGATGTTATTTCTTGATAATGTTTTAACCGAAGCACTAGAAGATGGATCTCCAAAGTATTATAATTCGCAAATTTTGAGTAGATATTATAGAAAAGATTATTTCAATTATGCCTTGACAACCTAGAGAGACTTGTGCTAGTCTGTGTCAGACACATAAATATGATTATGGAAACTTTGGAAAAGACTCTTCGTCTATCACATGATTGGGCAGTTGATCGTATTCATTCTTTGTGTGAACAAAGGGACTATGAAGATGCCCAGGCAATTCAATCAGAATTTAGTGAATGGTTGAATCCAGATATTCCTGATCATGATATTTTTTCATTAGCATACATAGGAGAAAAAAATGATCGGACCTAAAAAGAAACCACAAGATTTCGGATTTAAGAAAGGAGATACTCATCTCATTGTTAATGATATTACAGAAAAAGTAAAAGCATATAATTTTGATGGAAAACTTCTTTGGGAACTTCCTGCATTAGCAAGAGGACAGGGGAGTGATTATGAGTTTAAATTTTCAAATACAGATACTCCTCCTGGTCTTTACAAAATTGGAACTATCTACAAGGATTATGAGAAAGATTCCACGCCAGAATATTCTAGGGATGTGATGGCATTTGGGTGGTATAGTTTCGACTTGGTTGAACTTGAGAATCAGGAAGCAAAGAATGGTCGTGCTGGAATCATGATTCATGGTGGTGGTTCTGCCTGCGGGTGGCCAGGCGCCTGGGCAGCAATGCAGAAACTCTTCTCAACACATGGTTGTGTAAGAATGCATAATCAACACCTTAAAGATAATCTTCTCCCTTTGACGAAAAAGGGGACAGTCTTTGTTTCTGTATTTCAAGAGGGATGATTACTTCAATTCCACAACCAGGTATTAAATTAATCAAAGAATTTGAAGGATGTCATCTTAAAGCATATCCGGATCCTCTGTCAGGTAAACTTCCAATCACTATAGGATGGGGGTCTACTCGCAGGAAGAATGGATCTCCATTTAAACTTGGCGACACCATTACTCAAAAGGAAGCAGATGAATTATTAATTGCTCAATGCGAGAGTCAGTTCTTACCAGCACTTTCTAAAATCCCATATTGGAGAGAAATGAATGACAATCAACGCGGAGCACTACTATCCTTTGCTTACAATCTCGGTGCTGGATTTTACGGTGGAAGTGGGTTTAATAGCATCACTCGCAACCTTCGTGAGAAAAATTGGACGGCAATCCCAAAAACATTAGAACTCTATAGAAATCCTGGAAGTAATGTTGAGACGGGATTGCTCCGTAGAAGGATTGCTGAAGGGAAATTATGGAAAAAAATAATCATTCCTTAGTCTCCAGATATGCTATTCGTAGTATGCAGTAAATACACCACATAGTAAAAATTAAACCAAAACCAAGAATTATAAAAACTCCCCAAACTGGATCAGTCATTTGTATTGTCCGCTTTCTTCTTTATATATCCAAACTTTCAAATCCTTAACGTATTTTCGTAATATCTGTGCCTGTTCTTCGTGCCAATAATCTCCTGTCTCTAAATGAAGACGAGTATGATTATCTATTGCTTGTAGCATTTGGTGAATGGGTTTATTCCAACATTCTCTGGTTTCAGTATTGAATGTGCGAGACATTTCATTTATGCCTTTTTTATATTAGTATTTATGATTGTACCACTATGAGAACTGGCACAAAGCAATCCCAGACCCACCTACAATGCCCTATAGTACCATCAGTCACACAAATCTATGGACTGCATCAACTGCATTGCTTTTGAACCAATTGAATCTGAGTCTGGGGAAATAAATCGGGGAACTTGTCATCGTTATGCTCCCAAAGCAACAATAGCACCTCTAGATTATATTGAGTTTATGGTAATATTCCCTCCCATAAATCTTCCAAATTGGTGTGCGGAACATATTGAAAGGATTGACAGATCCTAAATACTAACTTATTATGAGTTATCCCAAACACAGGGATCAATATCATGAGATTTTGATGTGAAACTAGTGTCGTGGAAGATGCCTGCCGAGAGGTTGGGTACACCCCTCTTCTATACGGATGTCGAATTCTACTAAACTAAATGCTTTTAAAGAAAACAATTCAAACCCTTTCGGTCATTGCTTTGAGTCTTGGTGCTCTTGCTCCAAGTCCTGCTCAAGCACTGACCTGTTCTTATGCCTCACATTATGGAATTGGTGACGGTTACGATGGTCAAAGAACTGCTAATG
>Ga0181347_1000199_pt1 | contig 19678 bp, 3 predicted proteins | sample Su13VDMM110SN_FD_130102 | JGI IMG/M metagenome (GOLD analysis project Ga0181347, IMG submission 130102) | Freshwater viral communities from Lake Michigan, USA - Su13.VD.MM110.S.N | ecosystem: Environmental > Aquatic > Freshwater > Lake | place: USA: Michigan | collected 2013-07-16
ATTGAGTTATTACACCGCATATCAAAATTGGTTGAGAGATACCACTGGCACCGTTACAGAGCCAGCATTGCCCACCATTGATCAGTTGTCAACTGATTACCAAGCACTGCAAGATTACAAAATGATTTCAGATAATATTGTGGTCAACTCGGTGATATTCAAGCCACTATTTGGTCCCAAAGCTGCACAAGAACTACGTGCCACTATCAAGGTCATACGTGCGCAGAACAGCACAGCCAGCACCAGCGAGATCAAGAGTTCAGTATTGGCAGAAATGAACACATATTTCAGCATTGACAAATGGAGTTTTGGCGATACTTTCTATTTCTCAGAGTTGGCGGCATACTTGCACAGACAACTAGGTACTATTATCAGTTCAGTGGTGCTGGTTCCGTTAGATCAACAAAAGAGTTTTGGTGACCTGTATGAAATTCGCAGTCAGCCTAACGAAATTTTTGCCAATGGTGCAACCATTGACAACATTGATGTAATCGAAGCATTGACCAGTACCAACTTGCGTACTGCACCAGGCAGCGGAGTAATTTAATGGCACGAACTAGATCAGTTGATTTTTTACCAGAAATTTTTAGAACTCCGGTCAACAAACAATTTTTAGCGGCCACACTTGACCAAATGGTTCAAGAGCCTAAATTTAAAAAGACACAAGGCTTTATTGGACGCACTGTGGGTCCTGGTGTGAATCCCAATGACAGTTATGTTGTTGAACCAGATCAAATTAGACAAGACTATCAACTTGAACCGGGTGTTATCAGCCTTGAACCAGATACTCAAAATGTCAAGAACGTGATAACTTATCCTGGCATGAATGATGCCATTGGATTCCAGGGTGGTGATCAGGCTCGTGCTGACCAACTATACAACAGTGAATATTATACCTGGGATCCATTTGTTGATTACGATGCTTTTATCAATTTCAGTCAGTACTTCTGGTTGCCTAGTGGACCAGAAACAGTGGACGTACGATCGCTTGGCATTCCAACCAATGATAATTTTGTGGTCACAAGAGAAAATGGGGTTTACACGTTCTCAGGACTATCTGGTAACAATCCCACAATTGATGTGGTACGAGGCGGTAGTTACACATTTCAAGTAGCGCAAAACGCCAAAGAGACTGTGAACTATCGTGTCACAAACAACAGCACCACCGCATACTTGATTGACTTCCAATCCAATCCGACCCTGACGTTGGCACGTGGCAATACCTATGTGTTCAACATCACACTCAATGGTGTATATCCTTTCTGGATCAAAACTGCCCTGAGTCTGGGCACAGGTGATGCATACAATTCGGGCGTGTTGCGAAACGGCAGCAGTTTTGGTCTTGTGACATTTGTTGTGCCACAGGATGCCCCAAACACATTGTATTATGTCAGCGAGAATCAAACCAACCTGCGAGGCACAATCAACATTGTTAACGGCACGCCTGGTACTGGACCTGGATTTTGGATTCAAACCGCCCCAGGAGTGGATGGTGTAGTACCTACCACTCCCAATCTCAGTAACCGCGGTGTTTATGGTGTGACCAACAACGGCGAAGACCTGGGCATAGTAACATTTGACGTGCCACAAAAAACTGCACAAGAATTTTACTATAATCTCACAGACGTAGGCCCAGTTGATTTGTTGACGGAATTAAAATTCAATCAAATCAACAACCAACCACTAGAACAATTTATTACAACCTATGGCGGCATTGATGGTACCACATATCTCAATGGTCGTACACTGGTGTTTACAAACAGCATTGCAGATGCTGAAGATGGCGGCTGGATTGAAACCACATTCTATGATCCGCTGCCTAGACTGGATTCATTCAACGGCGCAGTGGGCAGTTATGATTCTATTAACTTTGATCAGTCTACCGAAGTGCCATTGGCAGATCGGTATCAAATATGGCAAATCAGCACAGTAGACCGCGACGGTGTAGAATACATTAGTCTGTCAAAAATTGCTGATGTTGATATCAATGAAAAATTTACCATCAGTTATGGCAACACCTACAGCAATACCAGTTGGTATAAAAATGCTGTTGGTTACTTTCAACGCATACCTTTGTTGACAGCGTTGTTCAACGAGTTGTATTATCAAGACGGAACTGACCCAGAAATTTTTGGTAAAATTCGTCTGCTGGACCAAACAGAAACCAGTACAATTTTTGTTGATCAAATTATTGGACAAAAAACTTATACCAGCCCCAATGGTGTGGCATTGACCAATGGTCTCAAAGTGCGTTTCACTGGTGATGTACTGCCAGTAAGTTATGGTTCAGGTACTACCACATTTACTTGTACTGCCACCCAGGCCGGCAGCAATTATATCACATGCAGTTCAACCGACGGATTGTACGAAGGCGAAGAAATTGTGTTTTCAGGCACCGCCGCAGGTGGTATTGTTGCTGGCCAAAGCTATTATATCAAATCATTAGCAGCCAACGGTATTCAATTTTCAATAGCCACAGTAGCCGACGGTGCAACATTTGAATTGAGCACTGCCACAGTGGTAGGATTTACTGCTGTGGCCATTGCCAACAATGAATTTTATGTAGCAGGAGTTGGCACAGCAATTGAGTTGCTGCCAGTGCGAAACTTTATCACCCCAGAAACTTATGTGGTTGATGCTAGAGATAGTACCATTGCCACAGAACCAGGAGAAGTAGACTATCTCACCGTTGATCGGGCCAGCAAAGATTTGAATGCATGGACTCGTAGCAATCGTTGGTTTCACATAGAAGTCATCCAGGCCAGTGCTACCTACAACAACAACGTGGCTGACCTGGACAACAACTATCGAGCCAAACGCCCAATTATCAACTTCAGACCTGACATTAGATTGTACAACATGGGCACTGAAGGCAAACAGCCAGTGGATATCATTGACTTTTCAGAAACTGATGCACTCAGCAACATTGAAGGCAGCACAGGATATTCAGTGGATGGCTATACATTTGTTGATGGCAGCCGAGTAATTTTTGCTGCTGACTCAGACCCGGAAGTTCGTAATAAAATTTATGTGGTTCAATTCATCACACCTGACAGTGTGGCACCGTTGATTACACAACCAATCATTAATCTTGTAGTGGCCAGCGACGGCGCAGTATTGCTGGATCAAAGCCTGGTATGCCTTGAAGGGACTACACAAAAAGGTGTGAGTTTTTGGTACGATGGTGTGCAATGGACGGAAGCACAACAGAAAACTGGAATACAACAAGCACCGTTGTTTAATGTGTATGATTTGACTGGCATCAGTTTTGGCGACAGAGTCAAATACCCATCCAGCACATTTACGGGCAGCAAGTTGTTCAGTTATGCTGTGGGCGATACTGGCATACTTGATCCAATTTTGCAATTCCCATTACAATATTTGAACATCAACAACGTAGGTGACATTGTATTCGAAAACAATCTCTACAAAGACACATTCTTGTATGTTGAAGACAATGTGTCAATTGTATCTGACATCAGTTCAGGTGTGGCCAGAGAATATGTAGATAGAATTGCGTTTGGCAAACTAATTGGTTGGCAAACTGCTGCGGCAAGCAGTCAGCAATATCAACAATTTAAATTTACATACACTGGGCAAACATTAAAACTTGATGTTGCGGTTAGCACTAATTCAGTGCTACCCCCGATAAAAATTTATGTAAGTTCAGATTTCTTAATGCCCGACGAATACAGTTATCTAGTGGGCGCTGACAGCACAACTATTACTTTGGTCAACACGTATTTGCCCACCAACATCATTGAAGTGTTAGTGTTGAGTGATCAGACCAGTTCAACTGCATTTTATCAGGTTCCAATCAACTTACAAAATAATCCGTTGAATACCAACAGTCCTAGTTTTACACTGGGCACAATTCGCACACACTACGAAAGCATTTGCGAAAATTTGTTGACCTTGTTAGGCCCGGTTAACGGTGCAAACAACACCAGAGATTTGGGTAATATTGTGCCATACGGTGCCACCATACTGCAACAAAGTTCTCCGTTGACCTTGGCTGGATATTTCTTGCGCAGTGAAAAATACAACATATTTTCAAGCCTGCAATATAACAGCAATGAATATTTGAAATTCAAAGGTCAGATGTTGAACACTGCAATTCAACAAGTGGTTCAATTTCAAACTGCCGGCGAAATACTTGATATTGCCATAGCAGATATCACACTGGGACGCATAGAAACACAACCATTCTACTGGAGCGACATGATACCTGCAGGTGCAGTGTATCAAACCACAACATACACTATATCAAATACTACCGGCGATACATTTGATATTGTTAATGTGTACAATTACACATCAGCCAACTACCTGGGTATGAATGTGTATTTGAATGATGTGATTCTTTCCAGAGATCTTGATTACGCAGTGGCCACAGATGGTCCTCGAATTGTAGTATCAGTAACATTGTCTTTGGGCGATGTGTTGACAATAAATGAATACTCTACTACCTATGGTAGTTTTGTTCCTAATACACCTACCAAACTAGGCTTGTATCCTGCATTCCGTCCTGAGATTATCACACAGAAGACCAGTTCAGGTTTGCAAACAGTGATTGTGGGACATGATGGCAGCATCACAAAGACATTTGGTGACATTAGAGATGATGTGCTGTTGGAATTTGAAACAAGAATATTCAACAACTTGAAACTGGACGGAAATCCTGTACCAATCAGCATTGCAGAAGTGCTACCTGGACAATTTAGAACCACCGGCTACAGCATTGCTGATGTCAACAACATCCTGGCCACAGACTTTTTGAGTTATGTGGCCTGGAACAAGCTGGATTACAAAACACAAGATTATTCAGCTGCCAACGAATTTTCATGGAACTATAGTGGAAGCACCAGTCGATTAGATAATGACGCACTGCCAGGAGCATGGCGCGGAATCTATCGATACTACTATGACACTCAACAACCTGCAGAAACACCTTGGGAAATGTTGGGATTCTCAATTCGTCCAACCTGGTGGAATCTGGTGTACGGGGATGGCCCATACACTCAAGACAACTTGGTGTTGTGGGACGATTTGGCAGCAGGTTATGTTGCAGATCCTGCTGCTCCGTATTACCGTCCAGAATATGCTAGACCAGCAAGTATTGACCCAAACACTGGTGAACCATCATTGTTGCCAGTAATACCTACCAGCTCAGAAGGCGAATTGTTGAGTCCGTTTGATTCAGTGGTGGGTACCTACAATGATACCACATTCCGCAAGAGTTGGGCAGTAGGCGACGGCGGACCTGTAGAAGCATCATGGTGGAACTCCAGTGCATACCCATTTGCTGTCATGCGACTGTTGGCATTGACTCGACCCGCCAAGTTCTTTGCCTTGTTTGCTGATCGTGACTTGTACAAATTTGACGCAGACCTTGATCAGTATCTTTACAACAATCGTTATAGATTGAATGCCAATGATTTGGAAATATACGGCAACGGTGTTAGCAAGGCCAGTTATATTGACTGGATTGTGGACTTTAATCGTCAAAGCGGAGTAGACAGCACCGCTGACCTCACTGCCGATCTTGGTGCATTGGATGTGAGATTGTGCTACAGAATGGCCAGTTTCTCAGACAAACAGTATATCAAAATTTACACTGAAAAGTCCAGCCCTAACTCTACCAACACCACTTTCTTGATTCCTGACGAAAGTTATGACCTGGTATTGTACAAGAACCAACCGTTTGATCGAGCCAGTTATTCAGCTGTTGTGATACAAAAAGTTGCAGGTGGCTACGCAGTGTTTGGCTACAGTACATCACAACCGTACTTCAACATAATTCAAAGCATCTATGCTGGACGTTTGCAAACTTATAGTGCAGGCGGTGCAACTGTGCAAGTCCCTACGTTTTATACAAACAACGTTACACAGATTCCATATGGATTTATTTTTGCCAGTGAAACCGCAGTGTCTGACTTTTTGTTGAGTTATGGAAAATACTTAGAACGACAAGGTCTGATATTTGACAATCGTACCAATGGGTATGAATTAAACTGGGGCCAAATGGTCAATGAGTTCCTGTACTGGAGTCAGCAGGGTTGGGACGAAAATGCCTTGATCAATTTGAATCCATTGGCATTCAGACTCAGTATTTCTCGTGAGCAGGCTGTGGTAGACAGCATTGCTGCACAAACGTCTGACAATATTTTGTTAGATCAGAATCGTAGAGAGTTGCCCACACGCAATCTCATTATCACACGACTGGACAATACATTCACAGCAGAACCTGCTACAGATCAAACACTGAGCTACATTGATTTAAAATACACTTCATATGAACACATGATTGTGTTGAACAATGCCAGCGTGTTTGGCGATTTGATTTATCAACCAGTGACCGGTGCCCGTCAAAGTCGACTAAATCTGATTGCTGTGACCACAACTGAATGGAATGGTTCAGTAGATGCGCAAGGTTTTATTCTCAACCAAGACAATATTCAAGAGTGGAACTCATATACAACATATACCAAAGGTGAAATTGTCAAGTACAAAGGAGCATATTGGTCGGCGGCCAGCATTGTGCAACCCACAGCAGTGTTTAATGCTAACAACTGGTTAGCTAGCGACTACACGCAAATAGAATTGGGGTTGTTGCCTAACCTGGCCAACAAGGCGGACCAGTTACAAAACAGTTACAATATTAATACTGCCAATCTTGAAACAGACAACGACTTGTTGAGTTATGGTTTGATTGGATTCCGTCCACGTCAATACATGACATCATTGAATCTTGATGATGTCAGTCAATTGAATGTATACCGACAGTTCCTAGGCAGCAAAGGTACCATACTCAGTGCTGAATTGTTTGCTCAGGCCAACCTGGGTAAAGAATCTGCAGATTACAGCATTTACGAAAATTGGGCAGTACAACGTGCAGTGTATGGCGCCAATGCCAATCGCAGTTTCTTCCAGTTGCGATTGAATCGTGCGTTGTTGGATTCCAATCCCAGTCTAATACAAATCGTTAATCCTCAGGAAACCAGTCAAGCAGATCAAATTGTTTTGGTGTCAGATATATGGCGGGAAAGTTACAATATCACTTCCCCAGACATACTGCCTACTACTACCACATTGCCCACAGACATTGCATTGCCCACAGCAGGTTATGTGAATCTTGACGATGTTGATATCACAGTATTTGATATCGATAACACCGACAGCTTGGCCGCAAACATCAACTCAATTGGTGTTGGTACAAATGTATGGGTAGCAAAGATCAACGCTTATGACTGGGCCATTTACAGAACTCAATCAGTACCGGGCACTATCAATCACGTGTGTGACAACTTAGATGGAACCAGTTTGGTCATATTCTCTGGACAGCATGGACTAACAGTCAATGACAAATTGGTCATACGATTCTTTGACACTGAAGTGGATGGTGTGTACACTGTACTCAGTATAGTAAGCCTTGACACAATCACTGTTGCATTTAGTTTTACTGGTGATCGCACTGTGGGCAACGGCACAGGACTAGGTTTTACTTTACAAACTCAACGTGTGGCACAGGCCAGCGATGTATTGAATCTTCCTTATGCCAATACCATTGAACCAGGAGCCAAAGTTTGGGTAGATGACAATGGCCAGGGACTGTGGAGTGTGCTTGAAAAACAAGATGTGTTTGCTGAATTATTGGGATTGAGTCCTTCAGAAGTTGACCAAGGCGAACAATACGGCAGTGCAATAGCACAAGCACAAAATAGATATGCTGCCTTGGTCGGCAGTCCAAGATATCGATTCCCAGTAGGTGCAACTGAATGGGCCTTTGCCAATGAATATGTTGAATTTTCAATTGTGTATGTGCCAGATCCACTACAAACAGAATTTTTCTATGCACCTGCTCCTGTACCACAAGGCATCAGCATCTATAACACTGCATACTGGACTCCGTATCCATTGACCAACTTGCCACCACGTGGTGGAGTTTATGTGTACGTCAAGGGCGATAGTAATGTGTACGCACCAGTTAGTGCCCTGGCACCCAACGATGCTGTGCTAAGCCTGGATGTATTGGATGTTAGCGGTGGCGTATACAATGGTCAAACGGCTGCTCGTGGATACGGCACTAGTGTAGACTTTGGTAACCAAACCTGGGCTGTGGCTGGAGCACCAGGCAGTTTGGGATCAACCGGTGCCGTGGACAATGGGTATGCTGTGGTCATTTTTAGAGATCCACAACTGGCAGCACCAGGAAATATTCCTTACGGACAATGGCAATTGTTGACCAGCCCTGGGTCCACCACTGCGGCTGAAGAATTTGGATACAGTGTTGCAATCAGCCAGGATGAACGTTGGATATACGTCGGTGCACCTGGCGTAAATGCTGTATATGCGTTTGGACGGGTTGATTGGCAGTTACAAAATCTCAAAGCAGTTGGAGACGGAGCAACTACTAATTATTTCATTGGCAATGCAATCAAAATTGATGCCAATACTCAACTCACAGTCAGTGTGGACGGCGATGAACAAATTTTAGGCACAGATTATGTGGTGCTCAATTCATTGACCATGGTGGTGTTTACTACACCTCCTGCAGAAGGCAACGCCATTGAGATTATCAGAACCAGTCGTAAAATTCTTGATTATCAGGCCACTTACAACTTAGGCCAGTCTGCAACCAGTGGATCAGGATTGGGAGCCAAGTTTACTGTTGTGTATCAACGCAACGAAATTGGCCAACCAGCAGCCAGCAAAGGTTTGGTATCAGTTACCACACCTGGCGCAAATTACACAGTGTCTGACACTATAACCTTAAGTGCTGCTAGTTTTGGCGGCTCTGTGACCAATGGCAATATCACTCTAACAGTGACCAGCATTGGTGCGGGCGGATCAGTAACTGGATTTTCTATTGCATACTCTCCGTCAGTGTTGGTAAGCACATTCTCATTGAATGAGTACTTGTTTAGTGCTGACAACATTTACAGTTTTACTTTGCTGGTAGATGGTGTAGTGCAACGTCCCAACATTGACTACACATTTAACAATGCCACATATGATGTGACATTTGCAGCAGCATCTAACCCACCTGCTGGTGCAAGTATCATTGTACGTGCCGAAGGCTATTTTGAATACTCGGGCACAATCACATACACAGGTTCACAAGCAGGTGATAGATTTGGGCATACAGTCAGCACCAGCACTGATGGTCGACAAGTGTTGATTGGTGCACCACACACCACAGAATCTAGTCTTACTGAAGCAGGCACAGTGTATGTGTTTGATCGCGACGTACAGCGATTCTTCTACGGCACTGACGGATCAACAGTATCTTTTACTACACTAGGATCAGTGGCAGCCCCAGTCAGTGTGTTGGTTAATGACACGTTTTTTGTTAATGAATTAAGTGCAGGGCCCGACGAAACTGACACATTCTCAGTAAATAGCAACATTGTTACCATACTTGGCAATTTACAAGTGGGCGATATTATTGAAATTGAAACCAACAGTTTACAATTTGTACAGTCGGTCACACAAAACACAGTGGAAGAGTTTTCTAACTTTGGATATGCAACAGACCTGTGCAGTTATAATTGTAGTCTGTATGTTGGCGCACCAAACAGCAGTCTCCAGCAATTAAAAGGTGGCATAGTTGAAAGACATATCAATCAAAGCCGCGCATATGGAATTACCACTGCCACATTGGCCAATGCCAACTTAAATAGTGGCGATACCATTAGAATCAACAACCAAGATGTTGTGGTTCCTAATGCATGGAACAATACTGCATCTTATGCAACAGATATTGTGGTGTACAACTACAGTGCTGCCACTGCAATAACTTCAATATATTTGAGTTTGCAAAGTGTGCCTGCAGGTACTGCACTATCCAACACTTCGTATTGGTCAGCAATCACAACAACCGCAGTTGCCGCCAGCGCAGAAGTACGTGCGTTGGCCGTACAAATCAATGTGGATGTTCCTAATGTACAGGCCACAGTTGACATTGACGGGTATCTGACTATTGCGGTTCAGAATTCAGCAGCAGCGCCAGTTGGTGACAAATTAAATGTTGCACCAGGCAGTGTTGGCACCACATTTGCTGATCTTGAGTTTGAAACTTATGTGTTTACCCAAACAATTAATAGTCCATATCCTGCAGACTATGCTGGGTTTGGCAGCAGTCTCAGCATTGAAGATAGTGCTATAAATCTAGTGGTTGGTGCACCTCGAGGTACACTGTATCTGATCACAATTTTTGATCTCAACAACACAGTGTTTGACGAAGATGCCACAGACTTTTTTGATCAAACTGTACAAAGTGGTGCTGTTTACACCTATGATTTGCTGGCCAGTGCTACCCCATCTGTCAGCAACCCAGACAAGTTTGTGTTTGGCCAACAAATTGACAATCCTGATGTGGTATCTTACGATCAATATGGCACGGCAGTGAACTACACTGACGGTGTGTTGTTCACAGGTGCACCGGGCAACGAATTTGAAGACAGCACACTCACAGCAAACTATGGACGAGTATTTGTGAGTACCAACGAAACTCGTACTCCATCTTGGTCTGTGTTGCGTGAGCAGAAACCTGTAGTAGATGTAAGATTGTTAAACTCTGTTTACTCTTATGATAGACTTACATCAGCCACCACACAGTACTATGATTTCTTCAACCCATTGCAAGGCAAGATCCTTGGAGCTGCTAGACAAAACTTGGACTACATTGGTGCAGTAGATCCTGCCAGCTACAATGTTGGCCCTGTTGGTATACGTGGCACCACCTGGGGACAAAGTCGTGTAGGTGAAACATGGTGGGATACCAGCACAGTGAGATTTATTGATCCCAATCAAGATGATATTGTGTATGCAAGTCGTCGTTGGGGGCAAGTGTTTCCTGGCAGCAATGTGGACGTTTATCAATGGATTGTGAGCACAACATCTCCCGCAGACTACGTAGGAGAAGGAACTCCATACAGCATTGATAGTTATGTGGTAAACACGGTGTTAAGTGCCAATGGTATTTTTAATACTGAATATTATTTTTGGGTGCGCGGCATAACTGCTACTGCCACACAAAAAGGCAAAACTCTGCCAGTCAGTACAGTGGCCAACTATATTGAAAACCCCAGAGCATCTGGTATAACTTATCTTGCACCCATTGATGCCAGTACCATTGCATTGTACAATGCTGGTGATTACATCAACGCACAAGACACAATTATCAGCATTGAGTTTGACAGAGAATTAACCAGTGACAATGTTCACGTTGAATATGAGTTGGTTGCGCAGGACCGTGAAGATGCATTCATCAGCAGAAATTTATACCGCAAAATGCAAGACAGCTTCTGCGGTGTTGATACCAACGGCAGTCTAGTGCCCGACATCAATCTTGGTGTGGCAGAACGATATGGTGTGCAGTTCCGCCCACGTCAAAGCATGTTTGTGGATAGATTTGCAGCGTTGAGAAACTACTTGACTCGTGCCAATACAGTGCTGGCAAGATATGCCATTGCCGAAAGCCGCCAGTTTGTGTTGTTAAATAGCAGTGAACCTGAGCCGCTGGCAGGCACAGGCGCATGGAACAAACGTGTGGAAAATTTGGAAATACTTGAGTTCCAAAATATTAATATTGTGGTACTGGGGTACAAATACCTGGTAGTCAGTGATTCTAGCAACAGAGGACTATGGACAATTTACACTGTTGAAGAAAGAGATACTGGCGCCGGCATTGTAAGAATTTTGCAATTGACTCAGGTACAAAATTATGACACCAAACAATACTGGAGTTATATCAACTGGTATTTGCCAGGATACAATAGCAGTAGCAAAATTATTGCTGAAGTTCCAAATGTATCTAGTCTTGACACGTTGAATGTCGTTGTTGGCAGTAGTGTAAAAGTCACTGCCAACAGTCTGGGTAAATTTGAAATTTATCTGCGTGGTGCCACTGGGTTTGAACGTGTGGGATTGCAAGATGGCACAATTGAATTTTCTGCACAATTATGGGATTACCAACTAGGACGTTTTGGTTTTGATGTTGAAGTGTTTGACGCTCAATATTATGACCAAGAACCTGTGATTGAAACACGCAAGATCATCCAGGCCATCAACGAAGAATTATTCATTGATGACTTGCAAATTGAACGCAATCGTCAACTGACATTGATGTTCAACTTTGTGCTCAGCGAATTTGCTGCTCCTGAATGGTTGGTCAAAACCAGTCTGATTGATGTGGAACACAGAATTCGTAGTTTGACAAAATTTCAAAACTACAGTCGCGACAACCAAGAGTTTGTGCTGGACTATATTCAAGAAGTCAAACCGTATCATGTGCAAGTCAGAGAATTCAATCTGCGTTACAACGGTTTTGACCAATGGTTTGGGGACATGACTGACTTTGATTTACCAGCATACTATAACACCAGTTTGCAAATTCCTCAGTTTACCAGTCCCATCTTGTTGCCGTATGTTCACAGTACGTCATTTAATTCTGAAACAAATAACCTCAGTGATTTACCGGCCAACTCAACTGTATGGGCATCATGGCCATATAGCCAATGGTTTGAAAATTATTTGTTAAGGTTGGATTCTGTTGATCTGATAAATGGTGGGTCAGGATACACCGAGCCCCCTGAAGTTGAGATTACTCCTAATCCGAACGATCCTGCACCAGAAGTTCTTGCTCAGGCTGTGGCAGTGTTAAATGGAATAGGACAAGTGGTTGGTATAAATGTCACGGTCAGTGGATCAGGTTATCATTCCACGCCAACAATTACTTTCATTGGTGGCAATGGCACAGGTGCCATAGCATATCCACGTATGACAAATGATGTTGTTCGTCAATTCCGCACAGTAATACGATATGACAGATTCCAGTATCAAACTACAATCCAGATCTGGAGCAGTGAAGGCACTTACGAAAACGGTACCTTGGTTCGATACAACGATCGTGTATGGTCCGCACTCAATGCTGACGGCAGTTCAGCAGTGGTGGGCCCAACATTTGATTTGGAAAATTGGGCAGTGGTCAACGCAGCCACATACACTTATCCAGGCAGCACACAAGCCACTGGATTGACTGGTGTTGACCGTACCATGGGCCTTTATGTGCCCGGAGCCAACGAATTTGGACTAGAATTACCATTGTTGGTAGATGGTGTTGATTATCCTGGTGTACAAGTTTTTGGCGATTACTTCACAGGCACACAAACACTGGACGCCAACTATCAAAGCGAGTTTGCTGACATTTATCTTGGTGAACGTTTTAGTGATATCAACGTGGATGGTGGCGAGTTCGTTGGGCCATATGAAGGTCATGCACCAGAAGAACTGGTAAATGGATCAGAGTACGACACATTGGACATGCGTATCTACACTCGTCCAGGATCAGACTGGCAGAACGACGGACACGGCTTTCAAATTGGCACAATTCGTTACACATTTGAACCGGGCATTACATTTGATTACAGTTGGGCCGGCATTGTAGATAATCCAATCAACATAGTTGTGTCTAACTTGACCACTGGTCGAGTATTAGCAAGTGGCAGTGATTATGTTGTTAATTGGGACGAAGGCACAGTTACTATCGCTATCACCCCCAATGTCAATTCAGGTGCTATTATCAGCATAGATGTTTATGAAATTGGCGGCGGAAGTCAGTTATTCAAAGGCAACTACACAGGCATAGATGTTATAGCAGACAACAACACAATAATTGTTCCAGTTGGATATAAAGAAATTGTGAACGTTTATGTGTTTGTAAATGGCAACTTGGTGGCAAGTCCAGAAGTTGCTGCATACACTGCCAGTCAGGCATATAATATAAATGACACATATCAATCTGTTGATATTGTATTCAACAACAATGCACTAGCAGTGACCAATACAGTGAGTGGATCTAATTTAATCACTTGCAACAGCACCAGTGCGCTGACCATTGGTCAACCAGTTGTTTTCTCAGGCACAGTGTTTGGTGGAGTTGTTGCAGCACAAGAATATTATGTGCAAAGCATTCTCAACGGAACACAATTTTACATAACAAATATTGCAGGATCTACTACCCCATTGGCCTTGACCACAGCATCAGGCTTGATGACTGGATCACCAAAAGGCACATACTATCGTGCTGTTCAAACAGTTCCTCCTGGTATTGTGTTGACTAACACCAACTATTGGATACCGTTTGTTCCTTCTGTTCGCAGTGAAGTCGTTATCACAGCCACCATCACAGCCACTGATGAAATATCACTATTAGTATTAGGGAATGCAAACAGTATCACAGTGACTGACACGCAAGCATTGGGCAATGCTATTGTGTTGCTGGGGTCAACTGCATCATTAAGTGTGGGGCAAACTGTCACATTCTCAGGCTATAGTCTAGGTGGGGTGTTAACAGGCACCACTTATAATATACTCAGCATTGTTGACGACTCAATGAGCGCAATTACCATTACAGAAGATGGTATTACAGAAGTCTCTTTGATTGACGACGAAGCCACTTGGTCTGGGGAATTGGTGGCAAAATTTGTGCCCACAATTTATCAGAGTTGGAGTACTCCTGTAATTGAGATATTTGTTGTGGACCAAGTCATTATTGACAGCAGTTCTGTAGAGATTGAAACTGCACCTATTTTCAGCAATCCAGCCAACATGATCGTCATGATCAATGGTTACAGAATACTTGGCCCAAGTTGTATAGAATGGATTGGTGATGGCACCACTGCCAGTTTTGGACTACCACAACGTATGGGCACAAGTTTTTTACAATCAACAATTGATGCTGTGAACGATATTCAAGTGTACGTAAATGGCGTGTTGCAAAAACAATCATTTGGTGCCGAAATTGGTGTTTACAGTGTCACAAACTGGGACGGCAGTAACACTCCTGGACGACAAGTTGTGTTTGATGCAGTTCCAGCTGATGGTACAGTTATTGTGATTGCAGTCAGCACCCTGGTCGACGGTGAGTTTGCATACAATCCTGTTGTGCCAGAATTTACATCTACCTTGCAAATTTCCAGCACACTTAACTTGGGCGATATTGTGCAGGTTATTACTTGGAATGACACCCGTGAACAAAATGCATTGACATTGACATTTGCTGGACCAGTGCAAACAGGCACAACAATTTTCCAAGCATACGACGAAACGGATTACGACAGCCCAACGCTGAATGATCCAACACAACCGTTGCCTGGAGAATTTGCTTTTGAAGTAGGAACATCAAGCCCAACTAACGATTTTGATTTGTTACGTGATAACATTGATGCCAGCAGACTATGGGTCACATTAGATGGCTACAGATTGTTCGAAGGCAGTGATTATACTATTCAAGGACAATATTTGATACTGGCACAAGGTGCAATTGGCGCGGCTCAAGTATTGATTGTCACTGAGTTTACTAATTCTGTGGTACCCGAAGCCATTGCATTCCGTGTGTTCCAGGACATGCGAGGAGTGCAAGCCACTTATAGAATGACCACAGCTACCACTACACAAGTGGCACAAGCAGTCAGTGCCACTGCTGATGTTGTTTATGTGGAAAATGCAGCAGCATTGAGTGAACCTGACTTGCCTGCTGGAGTTTTTGGCGTCATATCCATTGATGGCGAACGCATCATGTACAGGTATCGTGATTTGGTCACTAACAGCGTTTCTGGATTACAACGTGGCACAGCCGGCACAGCAACCAATAGTCATGCAGTAGGCGCAGACGTTTATGACATTGGACGCGGCAACTTGTTGAATGTTCAGTATCAAGACTACGTGGTCAAAGACACAGGCATGGGCGATGGCACAACTGCTGTGTTCTATGCTCCTAGCATTGACATTGCAGACTTTGGTGATTCTAGTACTGTGTATGTGGAAAGTATTGAAGTTTATGTGGGTGGTGTTCGCCAATACAACTACAGTGATACCACTGCCAACAGCGAATATCGTTATATTGTTTCGTTGTTTGATCCATTGGCCATTGAGTTCATAGTTGATGATACATATCCAGCACCGGCTGCAGGCAGTGAAGTGACCATACTACAACGCCGAGGTAAAACTTGGTATGAGCCCGCTAATGGCAACCCCAGCAACGGTGTAGCATTACAAGAAACTGATACAATAGCCGCAAGGTTTTTGTGTGACAGATAACACGGATAAATAAAAGACCATGTCAAACACAGCACCAAAACAGGCAACCGAATCACAAAAAACTGCACCACAGTCGCGCCGCCCAAACGAAACTGGCACAATCAGTGTGCAAGCGCACATGAGGATTTTTGATCCAAAAACACAAAAAACTTATGTGGAGGGACGAGCATGATTCAGCCTGGACTGTGCAAAATTGAAGGATTTGTCAAGATACATGATCCTAAAACTGGTGAAGTTCTTGTGGACAAAAAGAACGCAATTCACTACGAGAATATCAGTTTGGCCATGGCTCAAACTCTAAGCGATCGCAACACTGGTTATATATACGAAATGGCATTTGGCAACGGTGGATCCAGCGTAGATCCCACAGGTGTTATTACATATTTGCCCCCAAATACCACAGGTCAAAACGCCGACCTGTACAACCAAACTTACGCCAAAGTAGTGGATGACAATTCTGCAGCTGATACCGACCCCGAAAACAACAAAATGACACCGTTGCATGTGAGTGGCAATGTTTACAGTGATATTTTGGTAACGTGTTTGTTGGACTACGGCGAACCGCCAGAACAGCAGGCATTTGACAATTCAACCAATTTCAGTGGTGAATTTGTGTTTGACGAACTTGGATTAAAAACATGGAATGGATCAGTAGACAATCTAAGGTTGGTTACTCACGTGATTTTCCATCCTGTACAAAAGAGTTTGAATCGTCAGATTCAAATTGATTACACCCTGCGTATACAGACGCTGAGTAACATAAATGCTGTATAAATATAGCAACTAGGAACCTTTGACATGGCATATACAATCAATCTAACAGACGGCACAGTTTTTGCTACCATCAGTGATGGTACAATTAACACATCAAGTGCAATGATCTTGGTGGGTAAAAACTACGCTGGATACGGTGAATTTTTGGACGAAAACTTTATCCACTTGTTGGAAAATGGTTCAAATACCACTGCACCAGCAGCGCCATTGACCGGACAACTTTGGTGGGATAAGACCAATAACTTGCTGAAAGTTTATAACGGTTCTATTTTCAAAACAATTTCGGCAGCTACAGCTTCTGCATCGGCTCCGGCCAGCAATGTAACAGGTGATTTGTGGTACGACACCACAAACCAACAGTTAAAAGTGTATACTGGTGCAACTTTTTTGGTTGTGGGCCCTGGGTATTCTCAAGCACAAGGCCAGTCAGGTGCTATTCCTGAAACAATTTTAAACAACGTTGGTGCCACACGATACATTACTAGTTTGTATGTGAACAGTGTGCGTGTGGCCATTGTTTATGATGGTGCAAGTTTTACACCTGAGGCATCATTAGTTGTGGCATTCCCAACCATCTTCCCAGGCATGACCTTGAGTGCTTCGGTATCGGGTGCTGTGTTTGCTGGATCAGCTACCAACGCACAGTTGCTGGACAGCCTAGACAGCAGTCAGTTCATGCGTACCGACGCAGCCACTTCTACCACTGGCGTGTTGCGAGTGCAAAACAACACTGGGTTGTTTGTGGGTGTGGCCAACGTGTTCAACGTCAACACCACCGCAACAGATGCCAACATCAAGAGCAATATTTCTGGTGGTAATTTAATCATACAAGCCAACGTCAGCGGTACGACATACACTGTGGCCACTGCTTATGGAGCCAATGGCGTTTTTGCCATTGCCAACGCTGCCACAGTAGGCACAACATTGGGTGTGACTGGCAACAGTTCAGGTGGTAATTTGACCACGGGCGGACAAATAAGTGCTACCGGTAACATAACTGGTGGCAATCTTAATACTGCGGCATTGGTTCAAGCTGCCACAGTCAGTGCCACCGCCAATGTGCAAGCAGGTAACTTACGCACCGCTGGACAAGTAAGTGCCACTGGTAACATAACCGGCGCTGCAAATATTGCAGGTACTTATTTCTTGGGCAATGGTTCGCAACTAACGGGTTTGAGCCTGGGTGTTAGCGTAACCAAATTTGAAAATGGTACCACAGAAGGCAACATTGGTGTGTCCGGTGGTAATGTTAATTTTGATGTGGGCGGGACTGCCAACGTACTGGTTCTTACAACCGGTACTGCATACTTTGTTGGCAACGTCAGCACAATTGGTATTGAAAAAACTGGTACCAATGCAATTGGTAATATTGGATCTAGTTCAAACTACTTCAACCGTGTGTTTGCCACTGCTACCACAGCACTGTACGCTGACGTTGCAGAACGTTTTGCTGCTGATGAACTGTTGGAACCTGGCACAGTTGTAGAATTGGGCGGTGAGAAAGAAATTACCCGATCAACTGAAGATTTAAGTGAAAATGTATTTGGCGTAATAAGTACAAGACCAGCCTACACAATGAACGGCGGAGCCGGTGATGATGACACTCATCCAGCGGTTGCAATGACAGGTCGAGTTCCTGTAAAATGTGTGGGTACAATACGCAAAGGTGACCGACTGGTCAGTGCCGGTGAAGGTGTTGCAAGAGCAGCACAATCTGGTGAAGCCACAGCATTTAATGTGATTGGCCGCTCATTAGAAAACAAACACACACCAGAACTAGGAACAATCGAAGCGATTGTGACAATCAAGTAATAGGGAACAAGAAATGACATATTCAAGTGGCGGCTTAATTCAGGCAGCAGATTACAATGGTTTTGTGAGTACCAACGTTGGTGCCAATCTCAATGCAACGCTAAACACTGCATACGGACAGACTGCTGTGGCCACAGTGGCCGCGCTGGGAACTGTCACTGCCACGCAATGGGCCAGTTTGGTCAACAGCACTACCAGTATGGGCGCACACACAAACACTGCGCTCACTGCAAGAGCCGCACCCACCACCGGCGCCACTATCAATATATTGGCCGCTGTGAATACTGACTTGACCAACATTTTTACCAATCGTTACAACGCTGTTTCAGTAGGAAGCCAATTCACTGGCTGGTCCGGCACCAACTCAAAGACCTCTCAAACTGGCACTTCTGGCGGCGCAGTCTGGACCATCACATTTGTCAACACAGTGACTTGGACCAGTGCTGCCGCCGCAACTTATTTTTTCAATGCTGGCGGACTAATCAAAATTGATGTATCAAAAAGTTCAACCGGGCTCACTGGTGATCCAGAATGGAATGACTTGGCCACCACCTTGTGTGGTGACATTTACATTTCTGGACTGGCCACAGCACATACCATTGCCGGTGTTTCATACACAGGAACAACCAAAACTGGCGGCACCGGCACACCAACCACACTGAGCCTCGCCACCGGATTCGACGCTCTTACAGCCGGTGCAGGTGGTACCATTGTGTACAAACAATTTGCGGACACAGCACCGTATACCAGTAATTTTATCCAACACACCATTGCCAAAGGGGCCTCTTCAGACACTTTGGTTATTACCACACTTTGGAGTGCAAACGATACCAATGTACCTCCCACAGGTGGCACTGATCCAATCACAGGCGGTACAAACGCATCAGGTGCCACACCCGGCACAGCACCTTGTACCATTGTGACATATTACCCACCAGAAACAACCAATCTCTCCAACACCTGGGGCACACCCACAGTGGTTGCCACA
>Ga0181347_1000200_pt1 | contig 19673 bp, 24 predicted proteins | sample Su13VDMM110SN_FD_130102 | JGI IMG/M metagenome (GOLD analysis project Ga0181347, IMG submission 130102) | Freshwater viral communities from Lake Michigan, USA - Su13.VD.MM110.S.N | ecosystem: Environmental > Aquatic > Freshwater > Lake | place: USA: Michigan | collected 2013-07-16
CCGTAAAACCGGGGCAATAAGATGCTGTGCGTAGTTCATATGGATGAGATTTACCCGTCATTTATGACCCTTCGGTTAGACGTTATCCTGGACCGTGCTCCAGTGAGGACGCATTTTTTGCTTAAGAAAAATTTGTAAAACGGATTCTTTTTTTATAAAAGTTGGAGATATTGGGTGGCCGTGTGCTGCCAACTGGTCCATCGTCACATTCTGACGCTCAGCTGGGGGTTGGATACACTTGTAGTCAAATCTTTGCGAAAATATGCCAATGAATAAGGCAAAAAATGCCCGAAAGTCTCCATTGTGGGATGGCAAGCCTACCGATGACCGGTCTCCGTCCCAGAGGGGAGAGACCCACTCATTTGGTTAAAAAGCGAAACAGTAGCAACTTTATCCCTTGGGGTCCGGCGTGTTCGGAGTGCCCCTTGTTTTTTACCATAAAAATGGATTGTACACTTTCATTACTATTATCTTTAGGGGCGTCATGCAGCTGGGAGTGGACATGGTTCGTCTGCCGACTTCTGCGGTCCTAGAGGGTCTTTGAACGCAAAGATGCCTCGAACTTGCTCATCTAATGGGTAGGTACAAGACGATTCAACTACGAGAGGGCTGAATGAGTGCCAGTATGTTAGTGCTGCTGGAGAATCCGGAGGAGTCGATTGGGAGATATGCGAGGTAGGGGCATTTTTCACTGAAAATGGATTCGTTGACTCTCTAGCAAGAATACGTAACAAGATATCATGGCTTCTCTCACTCGCAGTGTAAGCTTCTTCAAACAGAGCATCAAAGCCTCTGCACAAGAGGCAGAAAACGAGAAGAATAACCTTCGGAAGGAGGCAGTTGCCGCGATGCCGGCAATCGAGAACGCAATGAAAAACCGCTACAACCGCGGAAATCTGGAGAAGGGCATTGCCTACATCCAGGTGAACCAAGGCACGCGCACAAAGGTCGGCAAGTTCCAGTACTCAGGCTATCAAGGCTCAGGAGACGGAATGGAGCTGGTCCTGGTGTTCGAACTAGACGGCAAGAACTACACACTCCAAGAGGCGATGTGGGGCTCCGTTAGTGGCCAGGAACTCTCATACTTTGAGAAGGACGAATGATACCGTTGAAAGACGGAAACAATCATTTTTACATTGTACACGAAACTAACGCAAATGTATATGTACTTCTCAGTTTCAGAAGTTGAAGAACTATTCACAACGTTCGATTATAAAACTCTTCTAAAAGCAGTCAATACTCACTTTAAAGAAGAAGCCAGAGGTCAGGGAATCGAGGTAACAAGCACAGCATATTACAATCCGGCAGAAAACAAAGGAGTGATTGTATATGATTATTGCAATGAGTACGTATATATCAGCAATCTTCAACATGCATATGGAAACGATTTTGTCACAATAAAGTTTAATACATAATGATAACTGCTCTCTTGTGCTTCATACAAAAAGTATCCGGGTCTAACCCATCATCTCCACGTGTGGAAGACCCTTCTAATCTTCGGATTAAGATTCCTAAGTGCACATACCTTACGTGTGGAGTATGTAAGAACACATACATCAAGGAACATGACAGAGTGTGTTCATGTCGGCTTTCAAATGCTAAAGACTAAAACTAGAAAAACGGATTGACACGTTTCCAGATTTGATGATATTACAAAATGGCTACCGAGATTGTGCTTGCAAACGCAGACAAGCTCGATGGCATCAACCTGAGGAACTTCATCACCGGAGTAATCCCAGACTATGGACGCAATGCACACAAGAGTTTCTTCTTGGCACGCGAGCTTACGCATACCCAGAACAGTGCAAGGGAACTTGGCGTTTACCGCCACTGCAAGCCCTACAAGGGCCACTTCCTGGACTATATCGCTCGCAAAGAGTTTGCCACCCTGGAAGACTGGGTGCTAGACTGCGGCCACGCATCAATGAATCATGTCATGTTCGGCTTCAACAAGTTCGACGGATACCACACATATATCACGCTCAACCAGCTCATCGAGCACCTCGACCCCATGCCTCCGCTGATTCCTTACGAGGACCCGGAGGTGGACGAGCTCACGAACTTTGCTAACAGGCTTCACATCGACGAGCTGAGCCTTAAGAACCTGATGGTTCGCACCCGCACAAGCGGCCTTCTCACGTACAGCGAGTACATGGAGGAGTAATACGAGCATCATGCTCAAATTTTTTCAAGATTTTCGCTTTTTAACACGTATCTTGCAATAAACCCCGTCTTAAGTGTCGGAAGCGTCTTTTTAAAATTCTGATAACATTCCAATCCAACAATTTCCGGGTCCGGTTCAGCCACTTCTAACATTTTTTTGATTTGTAAAAACTTAGCATGTGACGGGTAGTAAATATATTTTTGAATAAGCAGACGTTGCTCTTTTGTTAGTAACTTGAACATCAACCAAGTAGATGAATAGTCTCTATCCAACATTATACGAATGTTCTTGTTTACTATCCAATTGTAAATATAAGTATTAATAAACAGTTCATCTGTTCCATATGGAACTTTAGATGTTGGCTTTGGGTTATGTGAAGCAGATATATTCTGCTGGTCAATCGCTAAAAGACGTTCATTTAACTTTCCATCAGTTATCATATTCAAAAACCGGGTAAGCAACGCACGAGGAAACTGAATCTTTGTAATAAACTTATTGACAACAATCGTATTTCTGCGAGCCCATGCCTTTCTTTCGTAGCAAATGAATGTATTGATATAAATATCCGTCTTCTGGTTGGACATTTGTTTCAAAACAATCGGGTCAAGATAGTGTCTGGGAATATCAATGTCCGAACACCATGCTGTTTCTAAGTCCTCAAACATCGGCAAAAATCGCACAAGTGTTCCAAACATTCCAGCATGACCCTTACCGTCTCTAAACGCAGGACAATTGTAATGTAACACACTTATCCGAGGAAAGTTCTTTGCAATCTCAAGAGCGTATTCCTTGCCTGTGTCATCCGTATATATCCGGACTTCAAAGTCAGTCAACTGCTCTGAATCTATAACAAACCTCCTGAGATTACCAATGTATTGCTTAAAATCACGATATGCTTCTCCCACTGTAAAGAAACAACATGTTAATACTTTTCTGGAAGTAATCCCTTGTTTAAGAACTGTAATCTCTATCTGAGACATGCTTATACTGTTCTTTGAATAAAAATGGAACTGATGTCATCTATGGTTAGATAGCAAAAATGCTAAAGATAGACGAGAAGTTTCTCGCTATCCTTCGCAAAAATGATATGCGGTCCTTTTACAAGGCCCATCGTCTTCTTGATGGAATTAGCAGTTCTGTTCTAGAAAAAGCAGCAAATGAGCTGTGCTCCCGGTCAGAGTACCACTTTAAACTAGGACGTGACAAGACTGCAGACCATGCACTTCAGTTTGCTGGCCAGATTGAAGGAACACTACGGACTCGCGGACAGAACACAACTACTCTTCGAGAGAAGATACAGAATAATATGATGTAAACACATCAATTTTTAACCCAAAGCAATACAAATGAGTAGCTACAAGTCTACTAACTTCGCCAAATCTATTACTGATGTCAACAAGCTAAAACTACACAACAATCAAGTTAAGCAATGGTATCTTCGGAACTTTTGTCCGTCCGGAAAAACTCTTCTAGATATTGGTGTTGGAAGACTAAATGACATGAAAGTCTGGAAGTCTTTAGATTTTGAACAATTCATTGGTATCGAACCAAGTTCCGATTCTCTTGCTATAGCTAATACCAAAATTGAAGGAGATAATGTATCATTGCATCAAGGAAGTGCACAAGATGATTGGGCACCCTTCCTAAAACGTCGCAAGGCTTCGCACATTCTTTTTAATTGGACATTCCATTACGGTAATACAACCGAAGATGACCTAAATAAGGTTCTAACAAACATCAAAAAATATGCAGCTGCCCATTCCCGGATTTGTATGCTTTCAATGGATGGAGACCAAATCTTTAAAAATCTTAAAGATACCAACTCTTTCACATATGGTTACTTCTCCGTGACTAAGGGGTCATATACAGACCTGGAACCCAAACTATTCGGTCAAGATGTTATCATTAAGTTCAAGGGAGTATACGGATTAGAAGAAGGAATTAGAGAGTTCATTGTTCCACTTGATAAACTTGTTCAAGCAATGGATTCCATCGGGTTCAGATTGCTTTATAAGTTTAACTTTTTGGATATATGGGACTCTGCAAGAGCCACGCTTTCCCCAGATGGCCAGAAAATTTCCGGATTATACAATGGCCTAATCTTTGAAACAAAACCAGAATCAATTCCACTTCCAAATCTACTCACCCTATCCGACAATGTATACATTCGCGCAGCTCCCAAGACATATATGAAGCCATGGTTCCCATCCCAAGCAGAGTTAGAATACATGCGCTTGACGTCTTATTTCATACCTAACCCAAGCCTATATGTTGCTATCTACAAAGACGTGACACCAAATCCAGAAACGTTACAATCTCTATACAACTTGGAACAAAAATCTTTTGCAACATTCATGAAGTTTATGCCCGGTAAAGAACTGAACTGTTTGCTGTATGAGTTTGATGTAGAAAAGGTTGTACCTAGAGATAAGTTATATTGTGTGCGTGTTTTTGTGTTACACAAATTTGGAATTCTACCCGAAGACCCGGCAATCATTCCAATCCATCTAACAACAAATGTGCAGGAGTTTATAGCATCATTCACAAGCAAAGAACATGACAAAATTCTTCATTACCAAAATCTACAGATGGTAAAGAGATTACACAAAACAAAACCATTTCATGGAGGAAGCTGGGAAGTTGCCGAATCATCGTTGCCAAAAGAAAGCAAGTTCCCAAAAGCATGGGAAATGCTCAATAAACTATCGCCAAAAGACCGGTATAAAATTTTAATCTTCAGCGGAAGTGTTCTAGAAATTTTAGGAACAACTGTTGCATCCGATATGGACGTTATTGTATGGAATACAACCAACTCTTCTGCATTAAACAACATTCAAGAGGAAGGTATCCAAACAACAACCTGGAACGGAATAAGTTACTCACAAGAAGATAGCAAGTTAGACTATAAAACTCAGTGGTTTAACATCGACTATCCTAGACTGTATGGCGCTCAAAGCATGGAAGAAACAATCTTTAATCCGGCATTTCATTTCTATTGGAAAGGAATGAAGTTTATTTCGTTGGATGCAGCTGTTGCTAGATTAGTGAGCAGAGCAAGACCATCCGGGTATACAGATTTGTTAATCTTGGAAAAAATAGGAGTTCCTATCAATTTTCCAATACAAGTTCCTAAGACATCTATCATGCAAGGTAAGATTTATGATTACACAACTAATGCCGGGAGACAACAACTTTTGGGAACAATACAATTTTATATGAAGACTTGGCACAACCAAGCAATTTCCATTAAAGAACTTGAAAAGAAGCTTATACTTCCGCAAAGAGCAGGTGGTTTTAAATCAAGATACATGTTAGATATAATGTTTCCGGAGAAGGAAGGAGTTGATTATACAAAGTTATTGATGACCCAAGAAGGGGAATACAGCATGACAAGGCGTCAAGATAGCAAACGAATTGTTCAAAAGATGCTAACTCTGATTGGGAATACCAACAAACATATCACAGACCTTACCGGAAATGTTGGCGGGGATACAATCATGTTTGGTTTGCATTTCAAGTCAGTAGACTCAATCGAACACAACCAAGAAAACTTCGAAGCGCTCAAAAATAATGTAGATGTCTTTGGTCTAAAAAATGTAACGCTTCATTTTGGGGATTCAACAAGAATCTACAATTGGCATACAGATGTCTTATATATAGACCCACCATGGGGAGGGCCAGACTACAAAGAGAAGGAGAATCTTGACCTATATCTTGCTGATGTTCGGGTTGATATGTTTGTCAATCATGTTATTGAGCAACCATGGAAGCCACGATATATCTTTTTGAAGCTCCCAAGAAACTATAATTTTGAGCGATTCTCAATGATTGCAAAGGTACATAAGTTTGCAATCCGGAACTTCACACTTGTCGGGATAGAAACGAGTTAAAAATGGAATTGACAAATACAGGAAGACAATGATTACCACCATGCCCTCTCCAATTGAGTGGGAAGTAATTGAGGCTCTGCTTCGACTGAACCCCAAAAAACCAATGGCAGCACCCAAAGCAAAGAAACTCGACCACCAGTCGCGGTATAAGATGCGCTGCGCATACATGAAGAAGGCACGGGAAACCCGGCTAGCAAAGAAACTCGACCACCAGTCGCGGTATAAGATGCGCTGCGCATACTTGAAGAAGGCGCGGGAAACCCGGCTAGCAATTATAGCTGCCCGCAAAAAATAAGAAGAGTCTCTAAAACGGATTTTTCCATTTGCTGAATTTTCTTGCTAAACAATACAATGTCTCTTTGTGTCGGTGTGAAGAAGGATGGCGTGCGCTGCAATGTGATGGTAGTTGGCGAAGGCCAGAACCTCCGTTGCGGAACGCACAAGAAAACCCTTGAAAAGGTTGGTCCTAACCAAATCCGCCGCGATGAGATGAAGAATACCCATGCCCGCATGACAATTGAGATTTATAACCGCTTCCGGGACATCCTTAACGGTGTCCAGGACGCAGAATACGAGCGCCAAACGCGCGCTCGCGCAGCAGCCATCCGCGAGGAGGGGATTCGATACCAGCTAGACCTCCATGCATTGGAGGAGACCATCAACCGGGAAACCGAGGAGAATGCTGGAGTCAACGCAGACCGCGTATACATTGAGCGCCGCCGTGCAGCCGAACAGGCGCGCCGTGCAGCACTCCATGAGCGCTGGCGTATCCGCAATGAGCAGTGGCAGCAACGCCACAATGCTCATGTAGCAGCACACGTCCACCACCAGCCCGTACAAGCGGCTGCAGGTGGCGGGGGTGGGGGCGCGCTAGCCCAGCTGGCACAAGACCGCCAGAACGTCCACACAGCTGTGGTCGTGCAAAAGGTCAAGGAGACCGTCCAAAAGGTGCTCCAAATTCCAGTTCCTCCCGAGTACGAGACGGAGACGCTGAAGACTTCGGGTGAGATTATCCTGGAGTGCGGGCTGTCCAAGCAGGCAGCCTGGCAAATGATGGCAAAATACTGCCATGATGATGACATATACGGCCTTGGCCGCGGCATTTATGCGCGCGTGCTCAACTCGGTGTGGCAGTACATCAAGGCATCCCCCGACGCAGCAGACCTGAAAAAGATTCTTGCGTCCGAGATGCGAGACAACATTGGCATGTGCGCCCAGGGAAACCTGAGCCGCCTGTGCAACATCCTCTCCGGTTACATGGAGGGGCTAATAGTGGACGTCAAGTCCAAAAATGAGGTCATTGGCGAGCGTCTTGCTCCGCTGATAGACATCGACAACGCAGAAGAGCGTGTAGCAGCAGGCCGCCGCATCCTAGAGGAGCTCAATGTTCCCGCAGAGGAGCGCGATGTCTGGCTGGACCCGCTCATTGAAGCATAAAGGTCTTTAGACCAAAACGTATTTTTAACTTACAAAAAAGTAGTTTTTACCCGGTTACCATGTCTCTCCTCAAACTCATAGACGACGTCTGGAATGCAGAGGAGAACTACAGCAATGTCTGCTCAGATGAACCCTACGATGAACTTGGGAATCGCAGACGAGAGCTCGCCTTCAGAGAGCTTTCCCTGGCTCGACGTGCCTTACGGTTCCACCGTGAAAACGTAAAGCTAATTGGACGCATTTGTGTTCAGTACAATCTCCCGGCCGGCGACCCCTGCTGGTTAGCAGAGCACATCGGCAAGTTTGTGTAACATACGCCGAAAGGCAATTTTTACTTCATTCCAATAACATCCCATTCATCTTTAATAGCTTCCTTATCCCAGCTATTAAAGGCTGATATATGACTGATAATAATACCAGTGCGAACATTCATTTGACGAATTACATTTACTGCTGCTTGAATTCGAAGTCGAGCATCAAATTCACTCTCATCTTCTCGACGTTCATTTAACCGGTCAATTGCTAGACGGTTGACAATACACATCTTTGTCGATAGCAAGTCACCAATCGCCTTACTACGAGGGTCAGTAGATTCCATCATAATATCTACAATCACTTCCTCCATCTTATCAAACTCCACAAGATTCTTGTTCTCACTATCCGCTGAAATCAAGATAATCGGCATTTTATTACTGTATTACGTTCCTTACGTCTAATTCCATTTTGGAAATGGATTTTACTATATACAAATAAATGTCATCAAACATGGACGAGGTACACTGCTGTGCTTGCTGCGATTGGCAAATCTACAACGAGAAGGATGCATGCTTTTACGAACCACTAGGCCTAGTCGTTTGTGAAGAATGTCATGAAGCTCTCCAAAGTGCTCCAATCGAAACACCTGAAGACCCGGATATTGAAATGGAAGACATGATGTCAAACATGACTATCTCTTAGGGCTATACGAAAAGAAATACTTCATAAAAGCAGAGGATTGCTTGTTTGATGATAACTCCGTGTACAACTCTGATTTTTTTCTCATTAAATCTGTCATCTCTAATTGCTTACCCAAACATGTAATCGGAGTCAGTAACTTAAACCGTCTCTTTGAAGAATTATTTGCTATCTCCATCAACTTGTGTGCTGTACAAACCAGTCTTTGCCGGGACGTGTGCTCAATAAATTCCTTATCAGCATACAACATTGCAAAAAAGAAGTTCAACAATGTAGGAATCGATGCTACCAACAATCCAGATGGTAACTTGTGGTAGCTGTGACATGCTATTGTTTCGAATACACGAACCAATAACTTATCACCGTGCGTAATGTCAGCATGAGCCGGTAATAGTTCGCCATACTCTTCAAACTCACGCTTCTTTGCAAATCCACGACCAAATATGCCAATCAACTGCTTGACAATCTTATCAAAATTAGTTGGCTCAACAAGCAAGTCTAGTGGTAACTTCCACTCATCTTTTCCGGACTGAATAGTGCTTGCATTAAATCCTAGCAAGACAACCTCATTTTTCAACATCAAATCCTCCAGCTTTTCACGAACCTCCGGTGTTGCATACTCTTCATTCACCGCCTCATCAGATGTCGGACAAATAACAGGAAACTCCTCATTCAGCAACCGAATACGTTTGTACACCTTAGACCATCGCTCAACATTTCCCATAGGACGGGATAACTCCAGATAGACTGACATACGCAAGAAGTTAGGAGGAACATACCGAACACCATCACGCACAATACTATCATTCCATAGCTTCACAAAGATTGGCTTACTTAGCGTACTAATATCAGCAACCGGTACATAGTCAGCAAAAACCTTAAATGTTCCGAGGTGAAGACCCGGCTTTACCTCAATGTTCAAAACACCAGCCTTTGCTAACATGTCCGCTATCATCTTTGCATGTTCTTGGGGGGTCTCTGAATAGAAGTCATAATCCGGGACATCAACCTTAGGGTCATAGAATTGTTTGCTTTTTGGAAGAAGGTTGTTCAAGGCCGTCCCGCCATAGCCTAAGACTCGATGTTGCTTCATAAAATTATAAACAATATCTAATGTTCGGATTGTGATTGGGTTTTCAACTGCTCTCTTATCAATAAGAGATTGAGCTATCTTTGCTGCTTCTTCAATTTCATCCATATTGTTTATAGAAAACGAATTAAAAACTTTGTTTTATTTGCTGTCAATAAGAGCAACATGCCAAAGAGACCTACACGTGAAAGTGCAAAGGAACGCAAAGGTAGCGCTGATTTGACCGATGATGGTCGTCAGACGAAAAGACGTAACCGCAAAGCATCCGAGGATGTAGTTTGGGTAATAGATACTACGATTGCCCCGGAGGATGAAGATAGCGATGACTCGTCATACGTTCCCGATGAAGATGACCGGGAAAACTATCAGGAGTTTCTCAAGGTATTGCTTCAAAATATGACAGTAGAACCTCGCCCGACCCCAAAGAGACGTCCTAAGAAAGGTACTATCGAGCCTGCTATCAAACTAACAGCAAAGGAGAATGCCTATTTCAAGAGTCTAACTCTTGAAAAGAAGCGAGAACTCAACGAGCACATGACCCGGCTAAAGAACTTTGGAGCAGAATCAGAAATCCCCCTAAAGTTTCAAATCATTGCACTACCTGTTTCTGAATACACAAAGACAGCTGTCCTTAAAAAGGTAGCAGCAATTGAAGACGATTCTGGTGAATCGTACAAGCTCAAAAACTGGATGGATGCATTCCTTCGTATACCATTCGGAAAGCAGGTCCCTCTCCCAGTTCAGATTTCAGATGGCAAAGAGAAGTGTTCAAAGTTTATGAGAGAGTCAAGAATTACACTTGATAAGGCAGTATACGGAATGGCAAATGCTAAGACTCAAATTATGCAAGTTCTCGCTCAGTGGATTGCCAGTCCTAAATCAATTGGCAATGTAATTGCTTTACAAGGACCTGCGGGTGTTGGTAAGACATCCATTGCCCGGAATGGCATTGCACAGGCGCTTCATCGTCCATTTGAGTTCTTCTCCCTTGGTGGAGCATCTGACGTATCTGCATTTGTTGGTCACTCATACACATATGAAGGCTCAATGTGGGGCCGCGTTACTGATGCCCTAATGCAAGCCAAGTGCATGAATCCGGTTATGTACTTTGATGAGCTGGATAAGATTTCAGGAACTCCTCACGGTGAAGAGATTGCAAGCATGTTGATTCACCTAACTGATAGGTCACAGAACACTCAGTTCCATGACAGATACTTTGCTGGAATTGACTTTGACCTGTCTCAGTGCCTCTTTGTATTCTCTTTCAATGACATCAGCCTTGTCAACCCAATTCTACGCGACAGAATGCAAGTCATTCATTGTGCCGGATACACTGCAAAGGAAAAGCAGTCAATTCTAGAAGAGTATGTCTGGCCCGACCTTCTTAACCGCTTGAACTTCCAAAAAGATGAAATTAAACTATCCGATGATGCAGCAAAGTTTATTGTAACAGAATACTCTGCTAAAGAAGAAGGAGTTCGAACCCTAATGCGAACAGCTGAAGCAATAATTACTCGTCTGAATATGTTGCGTATTGCAGACGAGGAAACTATGAAAGACTATAAGTTTTATATCAAAGTAGATTTCCCACTTCAGTTGAATGAAAAAATTATCAAAACATTGATGACTGAAATCGGAACAAAGGAGCCGGAATCATGGAGGTCAATGTATACTTAACGCGGGGTTTCTTCTTCTCCAATAGGAGCATCCGGAAACCCACCAGTACACCCACTACATGTCATGGCACCAAACTGATAAGTTTTTCTATTCTGATTGCTTTGGACGATGCTATAGTTAACCGGAACAATAAATGCATTGTTGTAAGGAGTCGTAGAACCGGTTGTTACGGCGGCAGGACCTATAATTCCTGGTGCTATATCGGCGGCGGTAAACTCCCGATACAAAGCAGCTTCCTTCAGTCTCTTGGTGTGGTCTGATGCAAAGTGAGTAGCATAAGGACCTGCTGGTATTCCTACGCCTGGTAGTCCCGGAGGAGCATTCGGTGTTCTTGGAATATAACCATATGCTCCATTCGAGTTACGATACGTCGAGTTTAATCCTTGTGCGCTCATTTGCCTATCTAACAGTTTTTATTTGGAAACTGAGCAGGGACTTTTCCGGGCATAGGAACACTATTTGTTGGTGTATTGTTTGGAGGAAGTTGAGGGTATACTGCATTTCCAACATATGATGTTATAATAACACTTGAATCAACAGTAACATCCTGTAATGATGTTGCTCCAGTCTCATCATCAGTTACTTGAACAGATACAGTTTTAACAGGTACTACTACCTGACATCCACCAACTTCTGTTCCCTTAAAGGCGAGATAGTCGTAACGGTACCCATTACTATACAAAATACCTAATTGAACATCGGGGTCTGGTAAACCTCCCGAATTGCCTGCAATAACATCAAATGCATTAGAACTTATTCCAACATTTCGTATACGCGCTGTATAATCAGATGATGAAACTACCGGTCCCGGACGAGGGCGCGCTGGTGGAATCGGCGGAACAATATTCCCAATATTTGTAGCTTGGGGACTAAACGAATATTGTGTTCTTCTTAGGTTTTCAAGAGAAAACTGAGGCATTTAATAAAGATGAAAGAAGTATATTTGTGTGCTTTATTTGTTCTAACAGCTTCTCTGGTATTTATCTTTCATCGCAAGTTAGAACACATGACGATAGAAGAAGTTGATGATAAAGCAACAAAGGCCGCAGAACGGATTACAACCCTCGAAGATGAGTACAACAGTATTAAGCAAAAATTAGATAGCCAAGAAGCCAGAATGGGTGCTGCATCATCTCAGGCTGCAGATGCTCAAGCCTTTTTGAACTCTAATCTTGTAGAGTAAACCAACTCATATCAAAATAGTTAGGAAAAGCCTGGTCCTTTTCCTCCCCAGTTGGAGGTCTTTCAGATGCCTTACTCAGAACATCACCCGCACTCAATGCTTGTGGATGATATTCAAGGCGAACAATTCTTCCTGCAAAACCTCCATCCGGTGATGTCAAAACACTCGCCGAGTTCTGCTTTGGTAACTGTATCAAGATATGATGAGCATATAAGATACCATCAACATACACATCTACAGAGTCTTGCCCAACACTTATAGCAATGTGTAACCACTTTCTAGCAGGAACACTCACAATCGGAATAGTTTCCTGCGCGCCAAAGGTATCAATCTTTACAAGCAAGGTATTTGTATTTCCATCAATCACAAGAGCCGGACATGCTGTATTCAAATCAGCAGAACCCTTCACAAAAATCACCTTTTGAACTCCAATCCGATACGCAAAATCATCAATGCGAAGCCACCCGGTATACGAGAACTCTATTCCTGCTGGACGATTCACAGAAACTGGTAACTTCTTTTGATACACATCGTTGTTTTTTCCATCTTTAATGGTATCAACAATCACGTAGTTAGTTGTCCATGTCCGAAAAATAAGGTAACACGCAAAAAGAATTGCTACAGTCACGATTACAGGAACGATGTAATCCATTGTTATTTAGAATACATATTTTGAGACCACTTCTCCTTTTGTGTCCCGAACACCAAAGGTCACTTTATAGTTTGTGCTTGTTCCCGGCACCTTGCATGGCACCCCGCTATTAAAGAACGACTGAGCATCCGATGGAGCCAAGAACTTATCAAAATGATAGAATGAACACATATATCCAGAAAATCCACCGCCATCGTTCAGTGTGACACTTCCAGACACCGGCTTTGGTACACCAGACAAGAAGCAAGACTTCACTAATTTTCCATTCAAGTATACATCCAGATTACGTGTCGTTACGGTTACGGAAACTGCTAACCATGTTTGTAGGGGGATGTTCGGAATCTCGCATACATATACATCATCTGTAGAACCCGAATGACCAGCCGGAGCAGGCTCTGCCTTTGATGAACTATTTGTTTCCGGAAAGATTGATACACTAATCTTCATCGTGTTGTCCGTCGGGTGTAAGGTAACTAAGGGGTTCTTAATAGCAGAGTTAGTAGAATCTGCCCGGGACATAATATGCTTCTCTTCCCCATACTTATAATTCCAATCAGTCACATACATCCAGAATTGATAACCATATGAACTATCCTTTCCATCATCTGCTACAGAAACAGTAGAAACCGTCTTAGCATCCTTTGGCACAGTCATCATGTTTTTAGTGTTCCACCACGATGATGACTCGCTAGGAACAAGAGCCTTTGATGCCGGAACAATGTCTAACATATCACCATGCTTCACCGTTATAGACCCCGGGGCCTCACCCGGATATTGATAGTTTACAGTTAAGTCATGCTTGTCCGTAACACCTATGTCCTCATTTACAACTATATGTAGTTCACCTTTTACTATATCAATCTTATCAATAACCTTCTGCTTAACATCCGTATAGCCAGTAAGAGCGCTTGTAATACTCAAGTCATTGCTGGGCGGGCGAGGCGGGCCACTAGGATTTCCTATCAGGTGAGAAGTTACCCACGGGTATAACCAGTAATAAAAGACATAGATTAGCAAACATATAAGAAATAACCACCCAAGACCTGTAAATGCCGTCATATAAAGGCTAGCTTGTGATAAAGCAGAACTGGCTTGTGCACTTGCAGCATCTACTGTTGCCTTCACCTTGTCTTCATAAACTTCAATATCGGGCAACTGGGCAGTTAACTTTGTAGAATCAAATACTGGCGCCTCAACAGGTTGCAGTTTTGATGATGAACCTCCCATTTGTATGGAAACCCGAAGTAAAAAATGGACAGACTTAACTACAAGATGGATAAAAGAACAATGTATTGCAACAACTGCGGACGACGCGGACATGTGTTCAAATCATGTACAGACCCAATCATTTCATATGGAGTCATTCTAATTAACAAACCAATGCTACCGGTAAAAGACCCCTTTAAAATCTTGATGGTCCGCAGAAAAGACAGTATGGCATATACTGAATTTCTTCGCGGGAAATACGAGCTAGACAATCTAGACTATGTCAAGAATCTTCTCTCAAATATGACAGCAAGTGAACACGAAAGTTTAAAAACCTTGACGTTTGATAGTCTATGGACACTTCACTGGGGAGCCGGGCGTGACCACCACTCTAAAGAATTTGAAATATCAAAAGAGAAGTTTATTAAGTTAAATATTACCGAACTAACTGAAAATATCCATGGTTACCAAGAACCTGAATGGGGGTTCCCAAAGGGTAGGCGTTCTCCTCGAGAATTAGATATCGAATGTGCTATCAGAGAGTTCAGTGAAGAAACAAACATCTCGAGAAACTCATATGTTATCTGCAAAAATTTATTGCTTAGCGAAACATTCATTGGAACTAATGGAGTACCATACAAGCATGACTATTTTGTAGCTGTTCTCCGAGACCCAGACTCAATAGACCTAGAACAAGCGCTAACAACAATGCAGAAGAAGGAAGTCTCAGCCATCGAGTGGAAGACAGTAGAAGAATGCCGGTCAATAACACGCCCCCACTACATTCAACGTTCAAACCTCTTAGACTCATTTGAAAGAATCATACAGACGTTTGACCTACAAGACAATGTTGCTTTTAATCAAGAATGAACCTCATGTCAACCGGGATATTTGCTGTGACTATTTTTGTAGTCGGATTTGTCATGTCTCTCGTAATACCTCTTGGTATTTGCAACAAGACAGACGCAATTTCTGCCCTAAAACACGCCGGTATCTGGATGGCCGCACCAGTTGGTGTATTTGTCATCCTTGAAATGTCTCCATGGACCCTCTCAATCTTCTCACAGGGAGTTGCATCAATTTTTGGCTGGTTCAAAGCAGAGTCAGACCAACACTCATATGATACACTAGGAATGGCTTGGGCATTAGTACTCGCTGGTCTTATCATGACAACATATATCGTTCATTCACTTGATGTAGAAGTCTGCAAACCAGATGCCGGGGAAATGCAAGCGTTTGAAGAGAACCTTCTACAAAGAGAAAAAGACAAGCAAGCAGAAAAGAAAGCTACTTCTTAAACAATGGAGGAAATTCCTTATAGGAATACTAAGTTACTGATTCAAACTATACCAAAAGGTACTCTGCTTTTTCGTTTAGTTAAACGACCCCTTGATGACCTTCGCGGAGTTGAATTAGATGATGGAACACGTTGCCTAATTCCAAACTACAACGTATTTTTCTATCCGAATCCTTTTACAGTAAAATTAACCATAGGCAAGTGGTCCGACATTCAAGAAGCCGGCAACACGATGTATGCATACATATTAACCAAAGATGTTCGCATAATTAAACTTTTAAAACCTTCCAGATATTCACGCGGAAATAAGGGAACCAAACGCAACTTTATTAAAACATGCTCAACTGTTCCCAAAGGCTGTATGCCTCGTTCGCTATCTTCATATGACCCTTGCCTAAGTGATACTATTATAAAGAAATATCCGGATATAGTTGGTATGATGGGTATCCCAGCAGCAGATGCCAGAGCACTCAAAAAATCACTCAAAAAAACATCGAAAAGAGTCTCGAAGTTTTTCAAAATGGCAGAAGATTCTTTAGGTGTTCAAGGAATTCCAGAATTGGTGCTACACCCATTGAGCAAGCGCCCAGCAAAAGATGTTATCACAAATGAATCAGACTCCCTCGAAAACAACTACAAGGTTCTTACAAAATTCAATATCAACGATGAAGCAAAGTTACTGACATTTATGGAGAAGCATACCATCTACAATTCAGATACTTTCTTCTACAGCTATACTGAATAGTCAGATATATATGATATACCTATTCTTGATAATGCTGCAAATAGAATCGTCCACCACCATACCGGGAACACCGTCGACCCCCTCTTCTGAACACCAAATGGTTTAATACTGCCGTCGGGACCGAAGGCAATACTAGGCTTCAAATAGAGGAAGAATGCAAACATAAATAGAAACAGCGACACTGTCCAAATTAAGTGATTCCTTCGAATTAGTTCTCCCATTATCAATTCCCTCCCAAAAATAAGTGAGTCATGTCATCATACATTTTACCAGACAGAAAAGCATTTGCTGATTCTGTAACTCGCATCTTCAAGAACTTCAGAGCAAAGGACATAGGTCCAGTCGATGATGAAGATAAGAACGTCGACCTATGTCTAGCCCGAACCGGTCCGGGAAGAGAACTTCTTCCTTACCAAAAACTAGTTCGAGACTACCTTGTTGCTGAATCACCCTATCGTGGCCTACTTGTATACCATGGCCTTGGTTCAGGTAAGACATGTTCTGCTATCGCTGTTGCTGAATCTCTGATGTCAACTCATCAAATTTATGTCATGCTTCCTGCAAGTCTTCAAGACAACTTTAAGGGTGAGCTACGCAAGTGTGGTGACCCATTCTACCAAGAAGAACAACATTGGGAAGTTCGCAACATTCGCCAGCAAACTGATATTGAACACGCAAGAAGCCTTGGTATTTCTCAGAAGTATCTCGACAGCCATATGAAGTATTACATAACTGTACCAGACCGGCCTCCAAACTTCAAAGACCAAGCAGCAGACATACGCAAGGGTATCTCCGAACAAATCACAGATGTTATTGACCAACGATTCACATTCATTAACTATAACGGTATCAGCAAGACAAATATTGATGAAATATTTCCACCCGATAAGCCAGACCAATTTGATAACTGTGTTGTAATCATTGACGAAGCACACAACTTTATTGGTAACGTTGTTAATCAAAGTGTTAATAAGCAAAAAATTTATGATAAGCTTTACCACGCAAAGAATGCGAAGATGGTTCTCTTATCCGGCACACCAATCATTAACTCTCCAAATGAAATGGCTTTCCTAATGAACTTAGTTCGTGGACCCATTGAACGCGTCGCTATCCCGACTACACAGGTTGTATCGTGGGATGAAGGAATGCTTACCGGGTTCTTTCGCTCAATTCCAGAAATAGATACCATCGAATACAACTCCGTCAAACGTATCATTATGCTTACCAGAAATCCTCCTCAGTTCCAATCAGTTTACAATGAAAAGAATGAACGTATTGCTGTAAAGTTTAATAAAGAACTTGTATTTGAACCAGATATCTTAAAGTGGACCGATTCATGGCGTAAAGAATTTACAGAGAAATTTGCCGGAACAGAACTTGTTGCAGCAGACAAATGCGTGAAAGAAGAACTCGAATGCCTTCCAACCAAGTACGAAGATTTTATGAATACTTATATCGAAGGATTGAAAGTCAAGAATGCCTTCATGTTCCAGAAACGTATCCAAGGCCTGGTATCATACTTCAAGGGGTCCGATGAACGTCTTCTTCCCAAACGTATAGACCAACAGCATGAACTTGTCAAGATTGAAATGTCTAATGAACAATTTTTGCGTTATCTCGAAGTCCGGTGGGCTGAGATTAAGATTGATTCACGCAGAGGTAGAAATCCTGGACTAGATGAAGATATGGGGTCATACAGAGCTAACTCCAGATTGGTATGCAACTATGCAATTCCTCCCGAGTTCAAAGGAGATGATGAAGAAATCAAGAATGAAACATTTAATTCCAAAAAGAAGGAAGAAATTCTTGAAAAAATCAAAGCAAATCCAACCCGGTTTCTAAGCGATGAAGCTCTCAAGTCTTTCTCTCCTAAATTTTTGGAAATGCTAAAAAACCTACGAGATGCTATGGGAGAAGCTCCTTATAATAACCAATTTGTATACTCAAACTATAAGTCTTTAGAAGGCTCTGGAATTTTTGGTGCAATCTTAGAGGAGAATGGCTTTCAGGAATACAGAATCATAAAATCACAATCCGGTTATATTGAAGACCCATCGCTTAAGCCAGATGTTCCTGCATTTATGTATTTTACCGGTGATGAAGATATAGATGAACGAAACTATTGCCGGCAAGTATTTAATCAGAAATATGAAGCAGGATTCCCAACATCCTTAAAAGACACCATAAAAACAAGAGTTTGTGTATTTCTTGGCTCAAGTTCAGCTGCTGAAGGTATTACATTACTTAATGTACGGAATGTTCATATCACAGAATCTCATTGGAATCCAGCACGTCTTGACCAGGTAATTGGCCGTGCAATTCGTATCTGCTCACATGCAGCTTTACCAATGGAAGAACGTACTGTAAAAGTGAAGATTTACCTAACAGTCTTTAATCAGGAGCAATCCACTGGTACTGAGGGTCCTAACATTGTTTTAATTCGCCGTAATGACATGGTACTGAAACGGTACGATGTTGAGCAACCGGTTGATTCTTTCATGAGCACAGATGAGTATCTGTATGAGAAGTCATACGAGAAAGACCGAATCAATAAGAGCATCATAACTCTGCTTAAACAAGCAGCTATTGACTGTGAAATTCATCGTAAGTTACATTCTAAAAATGGGGAAGTCGTACAATGTATGCGTTTTGATACTACAGCAAAGCCGGAAGACTTAGCATATAATCCCAATTTTAAGAATGACGAACCAGATGTATTCTATATGCGGAATACAGACCGCAAGAAGAGAAGACTTCAATATATTCGTGTCAAAGGGTTTGAGATGCTGATGGACCCAGATACATTGGAGATTTTTGATGCTCCTGCGTTTGAAGATAACAATCGTCTGCTTAAATTAGGCATTAAGACTTCAAATACTGAAATTAAATGGTTCTTACCTTAATATAAATGCCTTTACCACCTAGTGCAGCAGACTGGATTCGTTACAGAAAGCTTACATCTGCCAGACTAAATCAGCAATATAATTCTGATAATCGTGATATCACAAACGTTCAGTCACCTGGCGCTTGCATATCAAACTGTCAGTCTAGAGCAGGAGTTCGTAGAGACCAAGACCCGGTTGTAGGAACTGGAAAAGCTCGTCGTGAAGCATCTAAGTGGACTGATTATATTGCTGCAGTACATACTGACTTTGTAACTGTTTCTCAGCATGCTGGGCCTCACGGTTCATTTGGCCGTCAGCTCAGGAGACAGCCAATTTGTGCAAATGGCCAGACCTGTCCTGCAGCTTCGGTTATTGAAAAATACCCTACGTATAAATCTGGAATTTACCAACACTCTCGTATAGTATAATAAATGTCGAGCTTCTATACACGAGTTGCTCCAGGCGGTCAAACATGTTACATCCCAGCAAGAAC